>BCSF01000184.1_pt1 | contig 29226 bp, 45 predicted proteins | sample 1016431 | NCBI WGS metagenome assembly BCSF01 (sample SAMD00045685;SAMD00045686;SAMD00045687;SAMD00045688;SAMD00045689;SAMD00045690;SAMD00045691;SAMD00045692;SAMD00045684;SAMD00045690;SAMD00045691;SAMD00045692;SAMD00045684;SAMD00045685;SAMD00045686;SAMD00045687;SAMD00045688;SAMD00045689, study... | reverse complement strand
TTTACTGGTAATGCTTCGTCTATGTTTTGTCGGTATAGTTTGTTGTTTTATCGTTTTTGTGTTTTTAATGGTTCGGCGACCACCCAGGTCTACACAAGGTAGATCGTCGGCAGCGTCAGATTTGTATAAGAGACCGCATCTATACCTTGCCCAAAAGCGCCCTCAGCACCACCAATAAAACGATCCTGGATGCCAACGCCTTGTCTAGCCAGTTCTTGTGCTCTTAATTGATCTGGAGAAAAACCAGCTACCTGTTCTTCTATAACAATCGGTTTGCCTTCTTCATCAAAGAAAACACTTTCGGCAGCTCGCATAGCGCCTGGTATAAACCCACCTTCTCCACCTAAACCAAACAGTAGTTGTTCTGTTAAAGGATCTAATCCTGTGGCCACCTGTCTAACACTAGGCACAAAAGGCATATCCTCTCTTGGTGCTGGAGGTGCTACTGGTGCTGGACTTCCAACTAATAAAGGTGGTTGTCCACCAGGTCGTACTACTGGACCTCCAACATCGACTGATGGTTTTGGCATACCATCTCCTACTTGTTCATCGCTTGGACCTCTTGTACCGCCTGTCCCAGGACTAGGTGACGTAGTGCCCGGAACAGAAAGTGATGCAAGTTTTCTATTACTAACTGCATCTGCCATCCCTTCAGGATTTGTAAATCCTGATGTTTGCGCTTCTCCGTAATTAGGCCTGTAAGCATCTGCGAGAAAAGATGGAGTGTCACTCAAAACGCTAGGTAATGCTAAATCAGCACTACCTGGTGCAACTACTGGTGTGGGCAGAAAAGCTACATCTTCAGAAAATCTAGGATCGGGTGCTCCAAGTGATGCAAGTTTTCTATTACTAACTGCATCTGCCATCCCTTCAGGATCTAAAAACCCTACTGTTTGCGCTGTTCCGTAATTAGGTTTGTAAGCATCTGCGAGAAAAGATGGAGTGTCGCTTAATATGTCCTGTGGCAATCTTTCAATAGACATGAAATCGCTCCTGGGATCTTCTATAGTCAACTTCTGTAAATCAGGAACACTTACTGGCTGTGGTACTTGAGGTGTTATACCAGCTGCTAACAAGTTAGCATTGACCTCTTCCATGTTTATCTCTGGAATTTGTACTGTTTGTCCACCAGGTAAAGTGATAGTCTGCATTGGCAAGATTGAACCTATACCGCCTATTTGCGTAGGAACAGGATTTACTTGTGGTAAAACTTGTGTTTGTAATCCTGGAGCTGCTGCTCTTTCCAATAAACTACCTGCTAATTTTCTAAAAAATGACATATCTTATGAGGGTTGTGCTTGGCCGCTAAAGGTGTCCATAACCTTATACATAACGTCCATGCCTCGCTCCCTATCCTCTTCTAAACTTGGTACTAAGTTAATGATTCCACCTGGTTCTGTTTTCATTTCATAAGAACCGGCGCCCCTAACCGCTCTTGCTGTCATTACAAACTCACCATCTGATAGCATAGCTGGTATATCGTCACTTTGTTCTGTCCCTGGACCATTTATGTCGCCATCCATTCTAGGAAAGCTCCCAGGATCCATTTCTCCGCCTTCTTGCATGGCCACGGCTCCGCCCTGTGCAAAAGCCATGATGCCACCGCGCATCATACCTCTAGCCATACCGCTTCGTTTTTCTTTAAAGGTTTCTAAAAAGGCTTTATATCCCTCTTGTAATGCTTTAAATGAATCATCCATAAATGGAGCTACCGATTTTAAAATAGCTGGATTTTTAGTATTTTGATTATATAACCTAGCTCCTTCTACGTATTTTTCAAATGAAGGATCTTCAAAAAAACCTATTTCAGCCAAATAAGGAGCTATAGCATAATTATCTACGCCTTCTCCTATCTTTTGAGAAAGACCAGTTAAGCCTCCCTCTTTCATTCCTCTCACCATACCGCCTTGTAATTCTTCAATGGCACCGCCGTAAGCCGCTTGTCTTGGTTGTCCGCCTGATAATACAGGCAAAGTGCCTTCTGGCAATAAACCAAACTCAACCGGGTTAGGTCGTGCTTGTCCCATTCTTCTGGCTATTTCAGCTTCTATGTTGTATCTGCCTGTAGGACTCATGGTAACCATTGGAGTTAAGGCTACGCCTTTTTGTTTTTTAGCGTCTTCATAAGCCAACTTACCTAAACCAGTCGCTAAAGCACCTATGCCAGCAACCTTAGCAAAATTACCAAGTCCAGATAGGAAGCCACCGCCTCCGCCACCGCCACCAAGTCCACCTATGCCGGCTCCACCGCCACCACCGCCGAAAATACTTGAAATATTACTGCCTATTCCAGTGCCACCTCCTCCAGCAGCCATAGCTCTTAACTGTTGTAATTGTGCTGGATCCATATTAGCTAATTGATCCGGAGTCAACGCATTAAGCGCAGCTTGAGCTTGTTGTGCTTGTTGAAATTGTTGCACTTGAGCGGCAGTTCCACTACCTAATCCCAAGCGGTTCGCCAATCCTTTACCAGCTTCCGGACCACCAGCGTACATGCTACCTGTTTGACCAAACATACCGCCACCAAGCAACCCAGCTTTTGTGGTTAGTGCCTTCCCAATTCCTCCAAATCCACCAGCAGTTCCACCAGCTATTGAAGAAATACCGGGTATTCCTAAATTAGCTATACCTCCAGCTACAGTGCTTCCAATTTTACCTAAAGCACCGCCGATACCTGGAATCTTGGTTGCTAAACCGCCTATACCACCTAAAACACCACCTAAAGCAGTACCAACTCCAGGTATAAATGCAGCTATGGGAGCGACCTTCTTAACTACCTTTTTTAAGCCTTTTGCAATCTTTTTGAGGAAAAACTGTTGTAATCCAGTGCTTGGGTTAAGTGTGCCTATACCGCCAACAACCGCTGTTTCTGGGTTGATACCAGCCTCCTCAAACTTTTTCTCAACAGCTGTACCAAACTCGTCGTCGTCTAAAAACTCAGGAGGTAAGATAACTTCACCGAGACGAACGTGAGCAAGTTCTGTATCTTCTTCCATACCTTGCGCTCTCAACTCCTGAGCTAACGGGCCTAGAGGAGCGGATTCTAACGCTGCCTCTTGTTTTAATAATCTGTCCAAGGTTTCTTGATCTTCTGCTGTAAATGCTTCTTCAAACATTTGCATTTCTTTGTTTGATATAGCGCCTTTAGTACGACCTACCATGTCCATAACAAAAGCCTTACTCATGGCATCTTCAAAGCTCATAGATCCTACACCAAAAGCATTTGCATCTTCATCGGAAATCATTTTCCCCATGTCCATAGCAGTCTTTTTAATCATAGCTGCCCTTTGTTCTGGGACACTGATTCCTTGTCTTGCGGCTTGGTTAGCCATCATCATGTTCATGTCTTGGTTAGAAATCGCACCTTTGGTATCACCTACCATGTCCATTACATTCATTTGCATTTCTTTGTTAGAAATAGCGCCTTTAGTCGCCCCAGTTAGGTTGTCTATTCTTCTTTGTAGTTCTTCACTTATAGCCATTATGGTGTACTCACTGTTACTGTTCCCAAACTCATTGTAACAGACAATCCAGTCAAGTAAGTTTGATGTTCGTATAGGTTCCTGAATTCCGTACCATCAAACGCCTGGTGAACCTCTGTTGTAGAGTTAAATATAATCGCTCCAGTAGCAAATTGCAATTCGCTAATCTCCGTTGAATTGAAGACTTGTATGGCATCGGGATCTACAGATCCCAAGTTAATCTCTAATATTCTTACTAATCGGTTGAATGTGTCTGCGCTAACAGTTTGACCTTCGGCTATAGGAAGTCTTGTTTGAAGCAGTTTACTCATCTATCTTCTACCAGATGGTTGTACTTCAACTCTTGTGTTTCCTAGCCTCCATTTGTAGTTCTTTCTATCCCCTTCTGTATTATCGTCGTCCGATTCAAACCGCAATACAAACTGTCTTGTACGAGATCTTAAAGAACCAAAAGTGCTACTGGCCGTGATTTGCGTGGTTGAATCAGTGGAAAGCGTTTGATTACTAAAATCTCTACGCTTCACAACGATGTTTATTGCTGGATCCTGGCTAGTCCCTAGATCATTTACAAAAAGTATATCTGGCAATATACGCTTCAAGAATACGAAGTTATCACCATCTGCTATGTCTATATCAGCCGATTCTACGAATACACCATCCATAGATCCTGTGTCGTTGTTGAATCCTTTTTCATGCTCGTATATGTATTTAACAGACGTGTCTTCTCCAGCTGCCAAAGGTTTGTTCAAAACTCCAGCTGCTAACCAACTGTATCGCTCTAAGGATCCAATACTCCAACTATTCTCCTCATAGTTGTAAATAACATATCTTGTTATTTCTCTCTCGTCGTCTGTCAATGATGGGTAAAAAAACCAAACCTCAGAAAACTCTTCGTTCAAACCACCGAAACACTTGAAGGCTTGCGATTCGTCGAGATCTGAGAACACATAGTCTTGTACTGAACAAGGTAGTTTTTGCACAGATCCGTTGTAAAAATAAAATCCTTTTTTGGACATGAAAAACACGCCTTTTGGACTATTGACTGCTGCTTTCGGTCCAAGCAATCCAGCACCTTCATTGATTAGATTGACTGCAAAAGTAAGTGGTGGACCGATAAAGTTCATGGAATACAAAGATGTGTCTGTCCAAATAAGAACCTCTTGTCTGGCTTTTAATCCGCCAACTATGGATGAACCAGAGGATAACCGCAGTGATCCAGCGGTATTTGTACTTAACGGCTCAAATTCCAAAGCGTTTTCTTGGTCACTAAAAGCTATTAACATGGGATCTATTACACCTGTTCTTGAGCTACCGCTAATAGGATCCGCTCCCAATACGATTAAATGCCTGTCTGTTTCTGACGTTATTACTTGTAGGCCTTGCGTGGGCACCAGATTTGCCCCGGACACTGCGGATAATTGCACTGCTCTCGTTGATAAACCATCGTTTTCAACCCAACGAAATATGCTACCGCCTCTTGGATTTATTATCAGATCTTCACCAAAGTTGTCGTGTGTCCATAATCGTAGCTGATTTGTGTCCGACAAAGAGGTTGCAGAACCCCAACCTCCAGCACCCCACGTACCTACACCCCAACCCGTTGACTCTACATAAAAGTCTAAGCCAGAATTAGTTTGGTATGCCGCATCTGTAGCAGATCCACCATTACCTGAATCACTTGCGTTTGCTGTAACTGTAGATCCAGAAGTGTCTTTGGCGGTTATTGTGTATGTGTTAGTCCCTGTAACCAAATCTATTTGGTACTCTTGGTTTAGAACCGCCGCTGTTACGTTACCTCCTAACGACACAGCACTTGAAAAAGTAACAAAATCACCACTTACTGCGCCATGACTGGCATCTGTGACTGTAACAGTAGAGGAACCATTGGTAGCAGCGAATGTAGCTGCGTTTGTTGTATTTTTTCTTATGGGTGTTACGTCGTTATAGGTGCCACCCTCTTCTATGTAGTATTTGTTAGTAGTTCCAATACCTACATATTTGGATCCCCCTAGAGAAATCCAGGAGTGCAAGGCTCTTGCTGAACCAATGATTGAAGAGGGTGAAAACTTTTCCCATCCGCCTATCTTTTCTACGCGGCCTTTTCGGAATCTTACTTTGTCGCCGTCAACCCAACCACCTTCGTTTGAATAGTCGGTTTCTTCTTTGTTGATTCCGGGTTTAAAATTTAGTTTGGTTAGAGGCATAGTTAGATTCTAACATATCCTAGTGCGCTCTAAGCCAATCTGATAATGGCTCCAGTTGCAGTTGCAGCTGGAAACACAATCGTAAAATCGCCAGCTGTTGATGTCTTATCACCACCAAAATCTATCGCGGCAATAGCTTTGTTAGAGTTGGTTGAGTTGTATAGTAAGCACCCTCTAGCCGTTATCGTAGCCGTACCAAAAGTAAGATCCGCAAAATCAACTATTGCGGTAGTACCAGATGTGGTTGGCGTTACGTTCGTTAATGCGCTACCACCAGAACTATAGTTAGTTCCTGTAGCTTGTCCTGTAGTCACAAACGCAGTTGTGCCCGCTCCCAAAGTTGCAGAGCTTGTATAAAGCGCTAGTTTGATGCTGTCAGCACCATTTGTAAGATTATGCCCCTCAACAAGTAACTCTTGTTTGAAGCTCGTACATATTGCAGATGTAATTGCCATTATAGCTCCTTCAATATTTTAGCCATGTCTTCATGGCCTTGTTCTCTTAGTATATTCGAGTAAGTCGTATTTTGCGACTTAATCGCGTTCTTCATAGAGTACAAGATTACAGTATAAACTTGATTTTGAAAAGCTAACGCTTGTTGTTTGATATGCTCTGGCGCACCATCCGATATGCTTACAATCTTTTTTGTGGCTTGTGCTGCCCAAAATTCTGGATCGTGACCTTTGTTTTGTGTTGAATGAACTTCGATATTTCCAAGTACAAAATCTCCTTTAGCGCTCATAACTACCCCTTATATGGTTCTGGTGGTACAACATCCTCATTAATTTTTAGGCCTACCCTTTCTAACTGTTCATTGATTTCATCAAATGGTCCGATCATAAATCTACCCTCATGTGGCACAGCCACCAATGGTTTATCTAATCTGTGAAAACCATACAGTTTTTCGGTTGCTGGTACATTTGAATCTAAGACTGTAGATCTGCCACTAATGCCCACAATTATATCTTCACTCATACATTTACTTATCCAAAACTCTACACAAGCTCTACCCGCTTCTGCAAAGTGCATATTTTCTTTGTAAGAAAAATCTATTCCAAATAAGTCTATGCGGCCTACTTTATTATACAAAGCATAAGCTATAGCAAACGCAACTGTTGTGTTCATGTAAGCGCATTTGGTAGCGTTACAAACCTCTTCTACTGGGTATCTAATCGGATTTTTGATTCTCGGATCTTCTTCACAAGTGTAAATAGGCACATCTGACTCAGACATAAGTTTTATCATGGCATTAGTTTGTTTGCCCGCATCGTCAGAATCAAAGAAACGACTGGCTGGATCTAATGCAAAGATTCTGTCAGCTGGATAAACTAAACCAGCAGAGTTTATGCACCATACTTCGTCCCATTCTTGTGAGTTTTCAAGACCAATAGCAAAATCTACCTGTGACACACCCAGGCCAATTATTGCTACGGATTTACCTTCTAAATGTTCTAATACCATTAAGTCACGCTAGAGCGGACTGAATCGTATCTATACTCGTCGCGTGTGCCACGACCTTCTGATATATTTTTCATACGAGCTATCGCCTCCTTGAAACGGCCTTCAAATTGAGCGACGATTTCAGGCGGTTCTTTGAGGAAGACTGCTCCTTCCACTAAAGCTCCATACAACAACGCATCTGGATAATCTGTTGATAAGGTTGTCGTACCACTGTCACTACCACTTGTTAAAGAGCCTGGTTTGTTTAAATAATGTAATTCAACTGTATAGTTTGAATCTGGTATCGGTGAAATTTCAAAAGAAGTTTCATCAAATAATGAATAATATTTTGGTGTTCCTTGAGTTGTGCCAGAGGAAAACTCTTTTATGAACGATGGATGTTTGTAATCTAAATAATCGTATGTGCTTGAACTAATTATTGCCAAACTCATGGGTGCATAAAAATCTGTTGGTGTTGCTAAGAATCTATTACCAGAAGTTAGGTTGCCCTGGACGTTTTTTCTTTGATCCGGGAGCTGAACAAAAGAGAATATTCTGTCCTCTGATTCTTTAATAAACGTATTAAGTTGATTAGTAAAGGTCGTCTCAGATACCTCAAGATAATCCTGTATGGCTGTTTTTAATGTTGCTAATGTAAAACTCATGTTGTAACTGTAACCTCGCCTAAACCAGTAGTAACAGAAAAGGTGGTAAGCACAGTTCCCAACTTTCCGTCACCTACGTTAGTATAAACCAAAAAAGCAGAGTTATCGTCGTCTGTATCTGGTCTTGCATCTTTTACTGCTTGAGGATCCTGGGGAGCTGGTTTTGGCATAAGCTGTGGATGTTTAGCGTCCCATTGATCTGGACCAACCAATAAACCATCCCAAGTCTTACGCATTTCTTTCAGCTTATATCTAAAGCCTGTTATGTCGCAGATCCCGTAGGAATATTTACCAGATGCAAAAGCCATTATGCGTTGTTATAACTCCTTAAACTCGGTGCTATCCTAAATGATGCTCTATCCTCATCTTGAGATAATGCTCTTTGAAACTCATCCTCGTACATAGCTTTAAGCATGCTAGTTCTTTCTGGAGCTCTCTTTATTGATATGTAATAAGCGAGGCCAGCTGCCAAACAAGGGTAAAATCGGAACGGCAGATCTAGTGTATTTGCGCCCGCATCTGCATCGTCCATCCTCGTAAGTACGTTCATGTGTACTGTATAGGTGCTATTTTTATCTGGAGCTGGCCAAACTGATATTGTCGGTGTAAGTTGTTTGTTTATAAAAAATTGATTTGGTTTTCCTGTCGTAGACTTGGTAGTTATGTGTGCATACTCCGCTCTACTCAATCTTGACATGGGTATATCTGTGGTTTCAGAGTTTACTGTTTCTCTGATAAATACATCCAAAACGTCTATTGGTGCCGTAGCATTTGTACTATCGACATTGTAGGTCTTGGTATCTTTAACCATGGTTACTGTCTTTTCAGTGATAGTCCATTGATTTAGACCTCTGTTTGCCCACTCAGCTAACATAAGGTTGAGACTTCTATTGGCTGACTTTAAATCATAACCAGTTCTCAACTCTAATCCACAACGCTCAAAAGCCTCTTCTACATAGTCGGCTACGTCTAATTCAAAATCTTTACTGCCTGATGTTGCCATTAATCTTCTTCTACTCCATCACTATACAAGTTATTGAAGGTTATATTTGGATTCATATAACTTTCATGTCCTTCTGCTGAGTGTACCCATTGGCTTGGAGAAAAGTCCGGGGCACCTTCTCCTACTCGCCATAAAGCTGGGTTTGTTGCTCTTACTCTATTGTTAGGTAAAGCTACAAAATTGCCAGTGTACTCTCCAGCGTCAGTTAAATATAACACATGTGATTGCTTATGTTGAGCCGGATCATCAGCAATACTATTTTCTGTGTAATCTACAGTAAACATATACTTGCCAGTATAGAACTCTCCGCCTATTTTGCATATCCAAGGAGAACTGCTAACTCGATCTAAAACCACTACTGAATGATCGTGACTTAGACAGTCCCAAGGTTGAGCTAAATGATCTTCCATGGGTGTAGGCCACCTATCTAGTGGTATGTCTGCTACGAGAGCTTGTATAGGCATCCTTGCCCACATAGCTCCGCCATGCACGTTTTCATCTGGATAATCTTCAAAGTCCGTTTCACACCCAGTAAATACCACCTGAAATGAAACAGATCTATCTGGAATTGTGTTTACAGCAAACGCCAACGCATGAAGATACTCTCCATGGTAGTCTTGATGGTTAGCTGTAAACTCCTTACGAACCCAGCATTTAAACTGGGGAATGTTTGAAATTAAATACGCCACTTAATTTAACTCCTATGTAATTAGTTATTTTCCGTACAAGCCTCCGCCTTTTGCTCTGTACTTTGTACCTTTCATACCGCCACCTTTGGCCATGCCTTTGGTGCCCTTTAACATAGGTGTAGAACCAGCTTTTCTAGTTCCTTGCCCAGTCAAAGCAGACATAACAGATTTTGGCATGTTGCCGAAACCAGTAGCAGATCTTTCAGCTTGTGCCGCAGCTCCGCCTTTAGCCATGTATTTAGTGGATTTCATACCACCACCACGAGCCTTATACTTAGTTCCTTTCATACCGCCACCTCTGGCTCTGTATTTGGTTCCTTTCATAGTTATCTCCTTCCGTATAAACCCATATTAGGTTTTGTTGTAATCCTACCACCCCTAGATGCAAATGTCTTTACATTAGTCGGCTTACCGCCTACACCTTGAGGTTTCGCTCTCTTTCTTGTTACAGCTGATTTTATTTCTGATTTGCTCATACGTCTAGCTTTAGCAGCTGGGACGCATTTAGGGTATTTTCTTTTAGCGTCTGCTTTTTGTTTAGATCTACCACATTTCTTGAAGCCACCACCTTTTTTTGGAGCTCCAATGTCAACCCAATCTTGTTTAAACCACTTGGTTAAGCTCATTAGGCTCTAGGCACTCTAGTTTTTTTGCGTTTGCTATCCATCATGGCTCCACATCCTCTGCCCTGGACCATCATTACAGATCCGCCATCACGCATAAAACCCATTTTATTTCTTACCTTTTTGGGTAATTTTGATAGGCCTTTGTTTTTTGCTGGTATTGGTTTCAAACTTTTCATTTCACCACCTTCTGCTTTTTTAGCACCTTTATATTTGCCACCCATTTTTTTATATTCTTTAACCATGTAAGCATTGGCGTAAGCAGACGGATAAACGTCAAACTTAGCTTTAGCTTTTGCTTTGGCTTTTGCATACAAGGATGGGTTCGCTACATTTTTTGGAGTTGCCATAATAATTTACCAATTTTTACAGGACCAATAACCAGCGGTGAATACGTCTTTTTTCTTTTGTACTGCATCGCAATTATGTCTTGCTCTAAAACTTTTTCTACGTTTGGGTTGACTCTTTTTTATAGATAAGTTCGGATCCCCGTAACGTACTATTTTTACTTGATCGCCTTTTTTAGCTAAAACAGCAAACTTTTTGTTTTTGCCTGGCGTACGTTTTTGTTTGTTATAACCAGGAAAAGTCTCCCCGCGGTAGGATAACCTACCGCTAGGAGATCTAGTGACATCTTTAGTAGTTGCCATCTAGTAGTTTTTAGTCAAAACCAAGATTATGGAGTAAGCGTCTCCGTTGCTATGACCTACTGTTGTAAAGTCAATATCACCGGTTACACCAGATCCCGCATTGTTAGGAATACCTGTGAATAAATCATAATATTCATCACCGGTACTATCAGCCGGCAAAGGTATTGCTAAAACATTTGTGGAAGCGTCAAATTCAAGATCTACGCCCATACCACGACATGCCCAATATATTCTTGAAATAGAAACCGAAGTACAAGCAGCACCCGCACTGTTACTAGCTAACGCTGATACGTCAACCTTTTTAACTGAGGCTTCGCCTGTGCCATCGCTTTCATTGGTAAATTTCAAGATTGCGAGTTTTTCTCCATCTTGTATGGTTTGACTGGTTACTGTATCAGCCATGTTTTACTCCTTACAGTTCAGTATTTGCTGTACGTTCTTTGCTTGCGCCAATGTAATCGACAGTCAAAGTTTTTGCAGCAGCAGCACCATTTTGTATTCCAAACGAAAGAGCTAACTCTTCGTTATCTGGAGCGTTAGTGCTAACAACTGTGCCAGCTAGAACATTGTTTTGGAAGACATGAAACTTCTGATCTTTAGGATCGTAAACGAAACCAAGTGTCATAAAAGTATCGTCGGCCAATGAGTTTGGCAAAGTTAATGTTGACTGTGTGCTATCTTTTTCAACGATGAAACTGATTGTAGCAGCGCCATCTGCCTTCAAAAAGAAGATCCCATCTGTTACATCTAATGGGGTTGTGTCAGTCAGTTGTAAACCAGCAACAATGTCAGTCTGTGTAGCATCATTAGTTTTAAATCTAATGTTAAATGCTAACTGTTTGCCAGCCTCGTACTTATAACCTTCTTTAACAAGTTGGAAAAAGTCATGGTCATTGTCTCCAGCTGCGTTGGTTACTAATAGTAAACCACCATCGCCATCAGCTAATGCTTCTGTTGCAGATCCAGTGCCATCTTCTGTTGTTGTAATAGTCCAATCGGACGCTAGGTAAGTATCAAAATCATTAAAATAAGTGTGATACTTATGGGGTGCTGGAGCTTTAAATTTACCTAGTGTTGAATCAGCTCCAACATTGGTAACTCCAGAAGTGAAGTGTGTAGTCATAATCAGCCTCCTTATAAATAGCCATTGCGAGCACCATGCCCGCAACAATTAGTTCTACAAGATTGATGATACTATCTGGTCATGCGATTAGCAAATGATGAGACTTATCTTTCGCCGTTGAGTTTTTTAAAATGCACCCTCACAAAATATTTTCTAAGCAAAGAAACCAAAGTAAATACAAAGGTTTGAAATACAGCTGTAGTAATCACACCCAAACCTATCCATCTAGAAAAAGAAAGAACTGCTAAAGCTACCGGGAAGGCCATAAAAAAACCAACGCCAACGTCAGTTATTGCTTCTTTTGCTGCTGATTTATCCACAAGATTGTCCATAAGTAGAATATTATAACTTTTTGCAAACTTATACAATATGGAAAAGACATAAAAAAAGGGAGCCGAAGCTCCCTTTCTGTAACACTGAGTAATAAAGTGTGCTACGACTTCAAATTATGCGCCTTGAGATCCGTAGATTCCTCTCCAATCCGAGAAACCGAACGAATATCTTTCTCTAGCTTTATATCTAATGTTGCCTGTTGAAAAGTCTGGCTCCATAGAAGTCTCCATTGGAGATCTTTGGAACATTTTTAGACCTTCGCCCATGCTGTTCACAGATGTAAGAACAAAGAAAGCATCAGGATCAGATAGGTAATGATTAACAACGTAACCACCAGGTAAAACACCTGTGTTTCTGATTGCGTTGATGTCATTATCAGCTGTTCCAGATCTTTGAGTAGAGCTTAATATTCTGTCTGCAACAAAGACTAATTGTGGTGGAACCACAAGTTTGTCAGCTTGCACAGAAATAGTTAAACCTCTGTCGTCTGTAAACGTAGATATATCAATTAAAGCATCCTCTAGTGAGGCTTCATTAAGGTCTGCCATAGTAGTAGCTCTATTCGCAGCTGTTCCACCACCGGCTAGGGGGTGAGCAGTATTGATTAGAGAAACACCATCACCGCCAGTAAAACTGGAAGAGAAAGCGTTATTTAGTACGTCAGCGCCTTTGACTTCTTTGGTGTTAGCCATAGATTTAGCCAATGCTTTAACATATCTTTTACCTAGAGAGTCATAAAGGTTGTCTTCAACCGCTTCTTCTGTAAGTGCAAAAGCCAACGCAACAGTGTCGTGCGTGTATCTTGCGCTAAAACTTTCGGAAGCATTGTCAAATTCAACGCCTTGTCCCTCTGATTTTACGGGTGCGCCGCCAAAACCAGTGACTAGCACTTCTTCTTCAAACGCCCTGTTTGAATCTTCGATTACAAAAATATCTTCATACTCTTGATCGTAAGAATCATAGGACATACCAAAAAGTGCATTAAGTCCTGGTTCAAGCTCTTTCGCTAATTGTGCTCTTGAAATTGCCATTTAATTAACTCCTTATGCTAAACCAGCACCTTTTTGTCCCATGATGTGATTCTGAATCACGCATAGTACATTGGTGTTGGACGATGCTACATCGTCGTTATTAGGATCCTGGGATATGTCAATACATTTTAGAGGTAATGTAGCGGTGGTAGCACCGGTTGTTACATCTAATTCTGTATTTGATATACCAGACTTAGTATCGCCTACTGGTGATCCGTCAACAATGTCGAAGTTTCCGAACAAGTCGGCGACAGGAAAAGTGTCGTCTGCTTGTACTTCAAAAACAACATTAGGATCATCAATAATACTTGCGATGATATCCGAAGCAGAAATACTGCCCGGGTAGTGATTTTTAAACACTTGCTCGCCTGTTGTAGGATCGGTGTATTGAACTCCGTTAAACACTCCGACAATCGGAACAGTTCCAGTTGCGGCATGGCGCCCCAAAACTCCAGCTGTAAGCTGAGTTACCAAGTCTCCTTGGAATATTGGTGTTGTGGCTCCACTAGCAATTCTATATCTGGATTGACCTCCAGAATATGGTGCTCCGCCCATTTGACGAACAGGTTTTAAACCAAAAGCGGCATCTTTATTTGCCATAAGATTTACTCCTATTTATCTAGTTACTTTTTCCCAAAAGTAACATTAGACTTTCTATCGGAGTCATACTTAACATATCGCCCGTCTTTCCGAGATTCGTTAAACATATTATTGTCTAACGCGTCCTTCTTACGAGCTGTTTGATCCTCATAATAAGCATTACGCTCCTCACGAGTCTCAGTAGGTATTTTCGCCAATAGTAGTCCTTCGCTATAAACTAAACCAGCATGTCTACCAGATTCAGCAACAGGGTAAGAATATTCGTCAGGTAGATCGGATCCTCTTACGAGTTCCCAACCTTCTCTAATTCTTCTCGCCACGTTTGCCTTATCCTCTACTCCTAGCATAGATTCTCTTATCCATCGATATTCATATCCAGCTGGTGGTGGAGGAGTCTCTAGTTTTCTAACCGGTCTCCATGGTTGTCTGCGAGAATTTTTATCGTGAGACTCGGACTCACGGGATGTTCTGGAATGTACGTTTTCGCTATTTTGCTCTGTCATTTTACCTCCCTATTCGCTATACGTTGTTTTTCTTTAGCAACAGATTTTAACCACGCTTCATCTGACATGCCGTGTGGCTTCAATCCTTGTAGAGTTTCGACTTCACTTTTAGTAAAACGCACGCCGTTCTCTTTGCCTTGTGTTTTTTGCCTACTCCCTACGGAAGCTGAGGCGACTCTTTGCACAGCGGGCCTATCCTCATTTTGTTCGGCATTATCGGATCTAAGATCCGGATAAACTTTATAAATTCTATCACTCAACTCGTTATAGTAATCATCTGATTCTAAATCATAACCTTCGCCAGCCAAAGTATTATGGACATGTTCTGCCCAGGCCGTAGCTTCTAAGTTCTGATCGAACCAAGGATTATTATCCTTCCAATTCAACGCTTTTTCAGATGGCGGTGCAACCTGTTGTGTAGGTTGTGCTTGCTGAACTTGTGGTTGTTGTTGTGTGTTTATTTGTTGTTCTTGTCTTTGTTTGGCTATTCTTACTTTTTCTTTTTGTAAAGCAAGCTCACTTTTTAGTGTATCAGCTTTAGACATTAACTCAGCATCACCAGAAGCATGAGCTTTTTTGTATAACTCGTTAGCTTCTCTTTCTTTGATTTCAACTGTCTCCGCTTCTTTAGCTAAAAGATTTTGTTGTGCTTGTGTTGCGTGCTGATAATAAGCATGCACCTCAGCTTCTTTTTGTCTAAGAGCGGCTTCTAACTGAGCTGCTCTTTCTTCGGTTTCACGATTTCTCGCATTTAGTTTATTGATACGTTTAGAAACACTTTTTGTATAGTTTTCTAACTCGTCGTCGTTTGAACTCGATGCCCCTTGCTCAGGTGCATCTGTTTCGGTGACTTCTACCTCTATATCCTCAACCTCTGGTTGAGCTACATTTACGTCATTTTCTGGTGTCATAAGCTCACTATATCATCTGGATCAAGAATCGTGGCTATTACTTCATCATCGTTGATGATTCGTACCTCTGCACCATCCTCAAGTTTAAACCTAGAGCCAGAGTAGCGCCCTATTAAAACCCATTGTTTTTCTTCACACCAAGGTTTATCTCCAAATCTAGCGCTGTCGTTGTAACATTGTGGTCCCATCTTAACCACATAAGCTACTACTGTTGCTAGAGCCTCACGATTAACAGTCTCTTTTGCTAATACAATTCCGCCTTTTGTTTTTGCTTTCCCGGCGTAAGGAAGAACCAACATGCGCCAACCTGTTGGTTGTGGCATGCGATCTAGTAATGAGGCGTCTAATTTTTCTGGATCTAATACTCTATCCTCTAAATCCACATAAGCCTCTGCTACTTTTTTAGCCATTACGTTGTTATCTACTACCTGTGACATTATATTTCTTTACCTCTATTGCTTATTTCGTCTAAAACAAAGTATAAAGCATTAAGCTCACCTTGCAAATATTTGTAATGTTCCATATCTTTCAAGCCACCAGACATAAAAATTTCTTGTATCTGTTTTTCTCTTGCACCAATTTTTGTCTTGATGAAGTCTATGACTTGAATTTCGTCCATTTACTTAGACTTTGCTGGTCTGCCTCGTTTTTTTGCTGGTGCTTTTTTTGCTGTGGTTTTTTTAGGTTCTGCTTTCTTTTTTGGAGCAGACTTTTTCGCTGTAGTTTGTTTAGGTTTTTCTTCTCCAGGATCTTCTACTGGTAAACCAGCTTCAATCCTTGCCATTTTCCTAGAGATTCTTTCTAAATTAGCCTGGTGTTTTATTTCCTCGGCTTCTGCTGCCGCTTTAGCATCTGCTTCTTCTTGAGCTCGTGCTTCTTTTTTAGCAGCTTTAAGAGCTTTGATAGCCTCTAATTTATAGGAAGTTGTCATAATATCCCCTTAATTTTATTTTCTAATTCAAGCAATTTCAGATCTGTATTGGTTTTCAGTCTATCTATTGCTACCTCAAGTTTATCATCTGCTATTTGTTTTTGCACATTCATGCGCTCACGTTGTAAATCGCTCTCCATCATCTTCTCTTGAGCTCTTTGACTTTGTTTGCTGTCAAATTGTTGTGATTCTATATCTAGCTCTTTGTTTCTTAAATCCAACTCTTGTTTTCTTATGTCAACCAAAGGATCCCCTCCGCCCGACATACCTATTGATTGTAAGAAATCATTTGCTAACTGCGCCATGATTGCAGAACTGTATTGTTCATTGACCATCTGTATTTGCTGACCAATCATTTGTGCTTCTTCCGGGGTGACTTGTTGCATTTGTGCTTGTATTTCAGCAATTCTTTGTTTCATTTCGTCTGGCATTTGCTCTTGGGCCAGTTGAGCTGCTAAAAATTGTAAGTGTTGCATGCAATGACTTATTATCAAGGCTTGTACTTGTGGACTGTCTTTAACCAAATCTGTGAAGAAAAGACTTCGGTGGGTATCAATATGTGCTTGATGATTCTGTTCTGGGAAGGCTTGAGCTGGTTGTCCCATCAAAAGACTAGCATTTTCTAAACCAGCATCTATTGGTTTTGGTGTCATGTCTGGTGGTGGCATCAACAATGAATCTACATTATCCACACCTAATGCTGAGTACATACGTCTATAGGCTTCATAAATACCCATCGGACCATGCACTTGAGGATTAGACTGTACCATTTGTAAAAGCTCTTGAGCTAACGTGACTCTTTGACTTTGAGAGAAAATGTTAGGATCTGAAACAGGTATGATGTCTACTCTATCGTCAAAATCTTGTAGTTTTATCTGGTTTTGTCCAGATCCAACTTGGAAGTTATAAACAGGTGGTAATGATTCACCAAACACTTTAGCCAATAAATTGAACTCTAGTTTTTGCGAATAGTGCAATCTTTTGTGTATTGCACTCATAACTTTTGTGCCTCTTTCCAATAAGGCTACAGTCGTGCCAACTGGCATGGCTGCGTTCATATCACCTACGTTCATGTCTGCTATGGCAGCAAAACGCTTACCAGAATCAACCAAAATTCCTAGTAACTGCATAAGGACGTTGCTTGGTTCTTTGATTGGCAACGGAATTAGGTTTTCTCTTAGGGATCCACCTGTTGTATCTATGTCTCTAAACTCACCAGGTTGCAAAGGATCGTCTTCGTCACGAATACGCATACCTCTAGCTTTAAAACCAGCTGGTAAGTTAGCTAATGTGCCAGCATCTATTAGTTGTCTTAGTATTGATGTGGATGCTTTAGATAAACCACCAATCATGTGTGATAAGCCTAATCCATAGAATCCAAGTCCAGGCATAAACTTATATTGAACAAAGTAATTGATTTTGTTTTTAAGTAAATCGTTTTCTAAATAATTACGCCTAATACTTAATATTTTTTCTGAGGACTCTTCTATGGTTACTATGTAAGGTAATTTAAGGCCAGTAGGATTGCCGTTAGCGTCTATGTCTTCAAAGCCTTCTATGTCTAATACTGTGTGTACTTCATAGACAGTTCTGTTTCTGTTCTCTTTATAAGATGGAGATATGCCTTGTATCTCATCTATTGCTTCTTCTACATCTGAAAGGTTTTCACTATAGCCATCGCTACCAATGTCTACATTTGCATAAAAACCAGTCAACTGTTGTTTTTTGATTTCATTTGACGACATGTTGATAACATGTGTAATTCTTTCGGCGCTACTAATATCTGCCGCCTCGTAAGGAACAATAAGATCTTCTGGGGGTATAAACTTAGACATTGCTCTATTTAGTACAAAGTCAAAGTAAACTTTTTTAAATGCAGATCCAGCCAAAGGCAAATAGAACAACATCTGGTCAAGCTCTGGATCGTATTCTTCCATTACATTCATTATGTAATAGTTCATAAACTCTTGGACTCTTTCAGCTTGGTTTTCTGTCTCTACAGTTCTAGCGCCTACTATCTCTGTTTTGACTGGCCCCTTTGCTGGTAGCATTTCTTTATAGGCTTGTGCTTGGAACTGGGTTACAGCTTCCGCCAGGATCGGGTGAATTACACCAGAACTTCCTTCAAATGGTTGTGATCTTTGATCGTCAAACTTCATACCAAGGTATTTCAAACCATCAGTGTATGTTTTTTCCCATTCACTTCTAGATTGCTTGTCACCTTTAATGGAGCTCAACAAATCGCTAGATATGCTTTGTAAAATATCATCTAGCAAAACCTCTGCAAGATTGATGTTAAAACCAACTTGTGGTGTCTCTGGCGCTATTTCGTCGTCTATAAGAACTTCTTGGCCGCTTACTAATATTTCAGCCGCCTCTCTTATTTGATCTTCTCTGGTTGTATCTGGTTGTATTTCTACAGCAGAGCTTGTATTCCTTATATCAGGGTTGTCTGCTGTGCCTAGTTGTTTGTCAATCGCCATAATATTTTAGTGTAACACCCTTGGTCTGGAATCAAAATCCAAATCCACTATGTCTGTTAGTTCTCCCTGTACCTCTAATCCGTGTGCTTCTGCTATTAATTCAGCATCATCCATGCACTCAGCATGTATGTCTGGTCCAGAATACTCTTTGCCATCAAAGATAAACTTAGTGACAAAAATCTTCAATAGTAAATTGTCCGACTCGCCTTTAATAATTTCACCTCTTCATCGTAGTCTTCTCTTAGCGAAATAAAACCACCTTGTCTAAAACGCATCAAAGCCATTGTAGCACTATCACAATAGTCGTCATAATCACCAAAAGGAAACGATGCCATTTCTTCTATAACCTCATCTGCGAAGTCGTGTTCTGGTGCCCACACCATACCTGATTCAAATATCGGTGCTACGCTATTCATTCTTGCTACCTTGTCTTGTCCACGACTTGGAGCATAAGCCGTGACTGGTATGCCCATACGCCTTAATTCATGTGTAAGCGGTGTACCAGATGCTTTTGCTTCTATTAATACACAGTCTGGTTCCCAGTATCGATACTCTTCCATAGCCATTTTTTTTAGTTCTGGAAAGTCACAACGCACTCTTTTTGCGTCTAGTAATATAATCTCATCTGCGTTTTCATCGCCCCGGTTAAATATCGCCCATGTTGTAATTGCCGAATAGTCTGCGGTTTCTTTTTTGGAAAAAGCCGTATCGTAACTTTGTATAACGTAAGAGTAAGGCGGTATGTCTTCATCTTCCCAGCGATTCCACCATTCTCTTTTTACTATAGATCCTTCTTCCGCTGTAGGGTTTTGCATCCATTGTGCGTTCCATTTAGATATAGGCAAGGATGCTTTTACACTTAACAATTCATCTTTTTTCCAGAACTCAGGCCACAAAGGTTGTTCTGATTCTGGCATGATAGCGGGAAACTCTACAACCTCCCATTGATCCGCAAATTCGTCTGACTGTTTTTTTAATACGTTACCAACCAGATCCTTAGTGCTCCATCGCGTCATAACTATAACTATGATGCCACCTGGTTGTAGACGTTGCCTTGGCCCAGATGTGTACCATTCGTAAGCTGATTCCATGGCTTTAGGTGACAAAGCATCTTGTTCTGAGTGCGGATCATCAATAATAAGTAAATCAGCACCACGACCTGTAATAGCACCACCCACACCAGCATAGAAAGACTCACCTTCTTTGTTGGTTGTCCATCTTCCCGCGCTTTTATTGTCCGCTTGCAGTTTCAGATCTGGAAAAATGTGTTGATACTCTTCGCTGTCTATTATGTTTCTTACTCTTCTACCAAATCGTACAGCCAGTTCTGCGGTGTGTGTTGTTTGTATTATTTTAAGATTACCTTTTTTGCCCATCATCCATGCCGGGAAGAATGTTGATGCAAATTCAGACTTAGAGTGTCTTGGCGGTAAACAAACGATTAATCTTTTAAGTTTACCCTCTGCAATCTTATTAAACTTTTCAGCTATTATTTTGTGGTGTCTGCCTTCAATAAAGTCTGGCCACATGTGGTTTACAAAAGATATAAAATCGTTTTGGCAAGAGTCTTGCTTTTCTAATTGTTCGTATCTGTTCAGTAACGCTACTGCTTCCGCCTTGTCAGTTTCAGACAGAATATCAAAGTCTTTAAAAGAAACTTCGCTCATAGTCGAGTTAGGTGGTCAGGTAGTGACGTAAAACCACCCAACTCTAAACGCCCAAGGCGTCTGTGGGTAGTATTACATATCGTTAAACTTCGTGCCATGGTTCATCTTTGAAAAGTAAACTTTCGGCTTCACGTCTTCGTATTAATCCTTGTAGTGTCTGTCCGCCAGCTTTGTTCCATCTTTTCATTTCACTAGGTACTTTATCGTACTCACCATTGTTTAGCACTTTTAACATGGTAGAACTACGAAGATTAGAACCGCCTAGATTAAATGTCCATGCAACCAAAGCATCAAACTGATTTTGTGTTAGTGGCACTTCAACACATTTGTTTACCTCTTCTTCAAAATCTGCCACGTCCTCTAATAACAATGCCTCTGCTCTTTCTTGTGAAATTTCCATACCCATTTCGACACCACGAGTAGATCCATAACCGATTGTGGGTACTCCCGCACTACACAGGTAGCTCTCCAGCTTGCATCCCTCAAAACGCTTAATAAGCGCAATGCCTTCTTGTGATATTTCCATATTACTCTCCCCATTTTTTTGTTTTTGTGCCGCCGTGATAATCGACAGCAAGATTTTCTTTTTTGAGCAAATCAGCGACATTGCCTTTTTCACAAAAGACATCCGCTAATACTCTCCCATATTTATCTGTTCCATAAGACTTAATTGTAATATCGCCAACTAGCCATTCTTTAAGTTTTTGTTTTGCCAGTAAACCAAGTTCTTTTTCCTTTGCTCTCTCTGGGTATCTCTTAATATTAATCCTAGATTCTGGGGTATCAATGGAATTTATGCGTACAGCTTTGTTGTGTAATTGCACCGAGAAACCAAGGTCTATAGTCTCTAACCTTATAGTGTCTCCATCTGTTACAGATTTTAATTTACACTTATAAACGAAAGCGTATGGCTGATTACTCATTTTCTTCTCCTTGGTTTGTGGTTACAGTTCTGTAATAAACAACCACTTCTTTTAGTTCTTTGATGTATCTTTTAAGCTCTTGCATGTTGTAAGCCATTAATTCGTAATCTGGTACTGACATTGCAAAAAATACTACAGATCCTTCTTCTTTTTCAACTCTTTGTAAAAACTCTTCTAAGTTTTTATCTGAAACCACATACCAATAAGGATCTTTAAGATCAACTGCTCTTGGCAATATCGGTTGTACGATATTTCGCTCTATCGGTTTGGTTACTATTTCGACCTTTTTACTTGGTATCAGGCTGCAACTGCAAGCCATCGTCAAGACTGTCAATCCCAGCAGTGTCTTTTTCAATGCTATCAAATACATCTTTAGTTCCTTTGTTTGCTCTGGTTTCAATCAAACCAGGTTTTGCTTTAGCTAATTTGGTCAGATTGTGACGTTTAAATATGTCTAAGTATCTGCTCATTTCAGCTTCTATTTCTTGATTTTTAGATTGTAGGTTTAGAAGAGAAGAAGTTTGTAATGCAAAATCGTTTTGCAAGTTTTCTATCGCAGCTTTTTGTTCTGCGTCCCGGAGTTCAAAAGCATCATTCAATGCAGATAGTCTTGAGTTCTGCCAATACAAAAAACTACAAAGCAACAATAAAGCGCCTATGACGCCTAATAAAATCTTACTCATATATTTCCTTTTTGTTCATTTTAATACAATTTTGTAATAGTTTGCATCTTTTGTCTTTATGACTCAAATAAACCATAGATTTGTAATGGTCTTTCAACGCCTTTTACTTTTATTGGTTCTAGTTCTTTTAGTATTTGATCCGATTTTAAAGCAGTAGGTCTGCCGATAATTAAATCTACGCCAACTTCTTTACAACTAGATTCCAGTCTAGCTGCTTCGTTCACAGGACTGCCTATACAAGTGTAATCAAACCTAGTATCGGATCCCATATTTCCAACTATAGCCTCGCCACTATTTATGCCTATGCCTATTGATACTGGTGGTAAGTCTGCATCAACTAGCTCAAGATTTAGTTTGTCCATATTTTTTCGCATTTGTATTGCACAATCTACAGCAGCGTTTTCGTGTCTTTCTATCTCCAAAGGCGCGTTCCAGAAGGCCATAAGCGCATCCCCGATGAACTTGTCTATGGTGCCGCCATATTGCCTAACGGCTTCTACTTGAGCCGTTAATGCTCGATTCATTATATAAGTCACATCTTCTGGCGACATAGATTCTGACAAGCTAGTGAATCCCCGGACGTCGGTAAAGAGCACAGTAATGTAACGCCTAGATCCTCCGAGCTTTAGTAAATCTGGATTATCTTGTAGTTGTTTGACTTGGCGAGGATCTAAGTAATGCTCAAATTGTTTTTTGATTTGTTGTCTTAGTATGTATTCTTCTCGGTATTTTATGTAATACGAGGTGCTACCTATTATGAACTGGCTAATCAAAGACCAAGTTACATCAATAAGCACACCATCTTGAATGGTAAAAATGCCAAATGTAGCCAAAGATCCAGCAGATATACCAAAATAAATTAGACCAACTGACATGCTCAGTCTTTGTGTAAGAAACCAGGCCAGTAAACAGAATAATAAAAAGATGGCTAATTCAGCTCCTAAATGCCACTCAGGGATCCTGGGAGACTCAGGTAATAATATTGACTCTGCTACAGCTGCTTGCAAGAAATGTGGGTACATTAAACCTTTGCTTGTAGGCACTTGAGGCATAATGCCGCCACCAGAAGTACCTATTATGGTTATCTTGTCTTGTGCGCTAGACAAATCATCCAGAGTAATGACTGGCGTATCTACATAGCTAATCCATTTTCTGTGTGCTGAGTCTACTGATATAGGTGGTAGTGATGGTACTCGTATCTCACTATCAGTCATATTTATAATGTATGTGTCTGCCCCGGTGATGTTTTTAATTATTTCTATGGGTAGGCTTGGAGCGAAACCTATGTCCGTACGCAATAACAAAGGATATTGTCTTACCAAACCATCAACGTCTGTAGGTGCTGATGCGACGCCTTGTGTCGCACTATTTTTAAGAATGTCTATATTTTCTACAACACCTCTGGCCTGAAACCCTCCGCCTGTGTCTTCGCCTAGTATGACTGTACCTACAGTCGGTGGATAGTTGCCTGTATCTGATTCAAACATGGCTAATACAGACGGGCCATAGCTTAAGGCTTCTGCAAAGGCTTCGTCACCGCCAAGTCGGTCTGGTTGTGGAAAAGTCAGTGCCCAGGCTTGAGCATACGAACCAGCGTTAAGCAAATCTACTTGAATTTCGGCTAACCTTCTTCTGGGTAATGGCCAACCACCTTCTCTTTCAATATCAGCCTCGGTTATATCTAGGATTACAAAGTTGCCTGTTGGTTCTTGTTCTTTTACAAAAGCATCAAATGTTTTAAGTTTTAAGATTTCTAAAGGTGTAAGCTGCATCAATAAAGGTAAAGCTAAACCAATAAGTAGAGCTGGGAATATGTATTTTTTGTTCAATTTCCTTGCCTAATAGTTATTACATTGGAAGATCCGCCATTTACTTTAACAACGTGTTCTACCCCATTTTGAAACAATATAAGAGTGTATGCGCTAGATCCATCTAAGTCTAGGCGATAAGTGTCTCCTACAGATCTGCGAATACTTATCTGTTGGCCTGTAATTATGGTTGTAATCTGCGTGTCTTTGTCTTGACCTATGCTTGTCCCAGCTATGGTGATACCTGTAGCCAGTTTGTTGAGTTGGTCTTCTTCCTCATCGACAGCAAGCGCATCGATAACATTTAGTAAATCTTCTAAGAAGTTCACGTCAAGATAGTTGATGTCTAGCTCTGTAAACGCTAAATCAGCCTCGTTATCTAAAAAGTCTTCTGCTAAGAAATCTATATCAAGATCTGAAAAATCCAGATAATCTGCTGTGCCTTGTTGTTGTATTTCTTCTACAAGATCCTGGCGTTCTTGTGGCGGATTCACAATAAGCATGTTGTCTATAAGTTCCAGTGATATGTCTAGTGTTACAGGTTTAGATGGTGCTTGGTTATAAGTCATAGCTGTGGTCGCTTGATAGGCTTGGTTTAGTATGACTTGCCCCATCGCTGTTTCTACTATTATCTCGCCTACTTTGCCGTCAGCACCAGGCAATAGAATCACCAACGAGGCGCCCGTCTCCGGGGTGGTAGTGATTGTAAAATCTGTTCCTCTCACATAGACATCAGCACTCGGCGTCTGTATGCGTATTTTCTTTTTATTATTAAATTTACCTGTAACAAAACGAGCTGTGCCAGATGCGAAACGTAAGGCCATTTCGCTCTTGGCTGGGTTTGAATCGTGGATGTAACTTTTGATAACCAACTTACTGTGGTCCTTTACTTGGACGACTGTTTCATCCTCAAAGGTTATGGCAACAGCTCCAGATTGAGTTTTGACGTTATCTAACTGCTGTATAGGAAAAGCTAACTCAGCCCCATAAGGCTGATCTCTAACTACCTGAGCATTACCTCTAAGCTCGCTTATGGAGCCAATATCAACAACCGGTACTTGAGCCCTGATCGTTTTGGACCACGCAAATTGAGCTAGTAGAAGTACCAGAACTAAGAATCTTGAGCCAGTCATTGTCTAAAGTTGATGATTGTGTAATGTTAAAGGTACGATTAGATCCATCGTGATCTAAGTAAAAATAACCGCCAGCGTAACCTGATCCTGAGTAAGTAAGCGCATTATCGTTACCATCAATATTGACGTAGTTAGTAGCTGAATCTACATTGATACCAGAAGTTATTGTGTTGCTAGATCCATTAATAATCCAATCTAAATCTAACGTGCTTGCCAAAGCTGTTGTAGCCTGGTTTAAAGTGAATGTGTTGCTAGAACCGGTGACGTCCACATTTACATTTGACGAATCTGCTCCATAAGTGTTGGTTTTATCGGTATTCATGTTGAACGTATTTGAATTACCATCAAACTCAAAGAAACCAATATAAGAATCAGAGACAATATCGCCTAAGAATTTGTTAGAGTCGCCAATCTGATTTATGTCTAACGTACCGCCGGTGCCGGTAAATTTTAGCGCCGTCATTGAGCCGGCTGCTGCATCAGAGCCACCGATTATGTTACCAGATCCTAGTTGTTCCAGGTCTATATTAGTGTTAGAAGCACCAGAAGATTGGTCCAGGAAGATCTCATTATCGGCTGTCATTAGCGGTTCAGATAGCAAGAGTAATAATAAGAGTTTGTTCATTGTTTGTACCTCCAATACCCTAATGAAATGCCTTGGTCTATAATATCTTTCACGGCTGTCTCGATAGCCATTTGTAGAGCAACAGACATAGGCTCATTTTTTACTGCACCACCTTCTAATTCCACTAACTCCGTATTGTCGCTAATGAATCTAAAGACATCGTTGTTAAGCGATGCCGATAAAACTTTTTTTGTCGTCATAGTCTCTATGAGTACACGTCCTGTACTAACAGACACCAAGCGCAAACTTACTGTAATAATATCTTCACGATAACTTTTATCGGTTCCGATTCCAAGAAATCTTGCTCCAGCACCTCCAGAGCTAACATTAGCAGAGTAAGAAAGGACGCCCCCGGAAATCACTTGGTCTGCGAAAACGAGAGGCATGAGCTTTTGATCTTCGTCAAACGTATCACGAGTAGAGCGTATAAGCTGCCTTTCTTTAGATACCGCTTCTAAGGCAACGCGTTCTACAGTTTCAAAGAAGCCAGAGTGTTTCAAAACGCGTATTAAATAAGCATGTGGCGCTTGAGTTATAGCTGTACTAAAAGTTGCATAGGTAGAGTTACTACGTCGTTGCCCGGTTTCATCTTTGAAAGCATTGGGATAAACCGCTATAACTGGTTTTCTTACGGGTTCTGGTATGTCTGCTAAATCAGTATATAAAACCACCAACTCTGGTTGTTCATACTTTTTTATCGGGGCAATGTTGTTTTCTATGGGATCAATCATTAGAGTACAACCGCTAAAAAGTAAAGCCGTTGAGAGGCACAATAACCTCCGTAACATTTCCCTCGGCATCTGTAATTGTAACTCTGACTGTTTCATCCGTTATTTCGTATTCTATAGTATTACCATCTAGCTCCATGGAGCCAAACTTATTAGGGGTATCGCCAAACAAAGAAGACTCTATTTGTCTTGCTAAGTTTGCATAGATCCTGGAGGTTAGGTTACGCATAAAGCGAGCCTCAACTGTATTTGTCTTGTCCCGTTCTAGCTTCTCAGCTAGGGCGGCAATCTCGTCCTTAATGGCTTGTCGCCGGTTTGTCTCTTGATTCTCTATAGTCAAATAATGTGAAGACGTGCCGACGCCACTAAAGGAAGGACTCTTAAATTTGTGCACCATTTCGTCTGCTAGTAAGAACGGCGTAACAAATAAAAATGCACTAAGAGCTATTGTCTTTTTCATTTTTTTGTTTCTCCTGGTCTTTCAACCTAACAACTGTCTCTACCTTTTCCTTTAATCGTATCATATCCTGGTCAAGTTTTCTCAACTCGTCGGTGAGTCTGATAATTGTGGTTTTCATTTCTTGCACAGCTGGATCTATGGTTTTAGTTATTGTTTGCCACACAAAGAACACAAAATAACCCAAACCTATGACCATAACTGTGGGAAAACCAAACTTTTGTACGAGCTCTACTATGTCCATCAATCTCTTCTAGCGTCGATCTTGCCATCTTCTACAAAGTTTGAAGATCTGGCTATGCGGTCAAGATCCGGGGGTAAATTGAGTGCGCTTGATACTATGGTGTCTATGCGGATCATGTCGTTATTCATAATCGACGCTCTTGTAATCAACATAGAGGTTATGCCCTGGACAGTTTTGATTTCAGAAACCAAACCATCCATAAGCTGTTTCATTATGATAAATATAAAGTAAGCCATGATTAGGCCGCTTGCGATAGGTAGGCCAAGATCTCCAATAAGACCTATGGCTTGCTCCATTAGTCTTCGCCTTTAAACTTCTTACTTTGTCCGGATGTTCCCGCGTAGATTCCAAATACAGCTGCCATTGCGCCTACGACTATTGAGACTAAGCCAGCTTGCTCCAGGTTAGGTTCTGGTATTTCCATAAACCAGGTAACGACCTTATAAAGTAAGACGATATAAACACTCACGAATACTCTTGGAAATATTCTCCAAGCATCGACTGTTCTAGCTAAATGAATCCACTTTTGAAATGGGTTATCGCCTAGATTCTGTGGTGTAACGTCAATGTCTAGCTCCAGTTTCTTTTTGATTACTGGTTCTTTGGTTACTTCGACGTTTGCTTCTTCGTTCATATAAATTTAGCTAATACGATAGCTCCTACAATGAAAGGATAAACTGCCCAAAGCATAGTCTCAAGTCTGTCGAAGCGTTTAGATCCGTCTTCTAATCTTTTTTCTATGTTTTCGTAGCGAATAGTGCACTCGCGCTCGTGCGCTTCAATCTTTGCCATCGCTTCGCTAACATCAGACATTACTTCTTTTTCTTTTTCTTTTTCTTTTTGGTTTTTTTGACTCTAACCTCTGTGTAGGCTTCGTTTACGTCCGGGGTGGATTTGTCGTCAGCCACAAACTGGCCTTCTTCGTCTCTGGCTCTAACTTTTTTTCTTTCTGTGCCAGTCCAGAAGTCAACTACCTTTTTCCAAAAACTCATGTTACTTCTCTTTGGCCTTGCCTATATTGATAGCAAGCAAATCCACGAAACGATACAGCTTACCAATCCATTCATCGTCTTTTGGTGTTGGAGTAGATGCAGCAATGATTGATGCTACAGTTACGATTGTTGTTATCCAAGTTACTAGGCTCATTAATGATTCCATTACTTTTCTCCTATTTTCTTAGTGATTGATTCCACTTGGGGTTCTTCTTCTTGTTGAGAAGCCTCGGCTAAAGATTGTATGTGATCCATAGTTTGTTTACGCAACATAGCTATGGCTTCTATTTCAGAACCTTTCCAAGCACCTCTTTCTGTTGCTACGTCTAATATTTGAATTACGTTTACGAAATATTGTTGTTCCATATTTTTATCCTAATGTTTTTTGTACAGATGTTGGTGTTATCTTTTCTGCTATCTGTGCATCTAAACCCGCTTTCAAAGCTGTAACTTCGTCAGCACCTATAGCAGCCTCAACCCAACCTTGTACTGTAGCTGCATCTAAACTAGACCAATTAGTAAAACTAGACAGATCGGACGTATCTAAACTTTGGCTTCCGTAAGTTTCAGCTGTTTGTGGATTGCCTTCTGAATCATTATTAGCATCATCTGTAGCTTTTAGTCTCCAATGAACTGTGTGTACTACATTAGATTTACTGCTTTTTGTGGGGTATACATCACAAGTAGTTACATCCCAAGTATATGATATTGCCATAATTTTATCCTTCTAATGTTTCTATTCTAGCTTTTAAGTCTTCTATTATTGTTTGTTGTTCTTGTATAGCTTTTACTAATCTTGCTTCCCACTTTCCTAAAGCTGTTAATGTTTTAAAACCATTATCATCTTCCCCAACCATATCAGGATAAATTTCTTCTATTTCTTGCGCTATAAATCCTTCTTGATGTCCACCACCTCTTGATTCAATGTAATCAAATTCTACAGGTCGCATAGAATTAATTTTATCTAATTGTGAAGGAAGGTCAGTGATATTTTCTTTTAATCTACTGTCTGAAAATGATCCAAAAGCTGCCTGTCCTGTACCATTAGCATTTATTTGTCCAGCGCCAGTAGCTCCGTTATTAATCATAAATCCTAGAAACAGCTGACTTGTTGAGGCAGTTGTAGCTGCTTTTTGTATTACTTCTGCAAATCCACCTTCAACAGCACCATGTACACATAATGATGCGTCTTGTGGATTGGATGTAGTTCCAATTAATACTTCCCCATCAGTATTAATACGCATTTTTTCTGCATTATTAACAAAGAAAGCCATAAAGTTTGTACCATGCTGATA
>BCSF01000183.1_pt1 | contig 29329 bp, 35 predicted proteins | sample 1016431 | NCBI WGS metagenome assembly BCSF01 (sample SAMD00045685;SAMD00045686;SAMD00045687;SAMD00045688;SAMD00045689;SAMD00045690;SAMD00045691;SAMD00045692;SAMD00045684;SAMD00045690;SAMD00045691;SAMD00045692;SAMD00045684;SAMD00045685;SAMD00045686;SAMD00045687;SAMD00045688;SAMD00045689, study... | reverse complement strand
AAGCGCTAGAAACTTTAGATAAATATCTTAAAACAAAAGTAATAGACAATCCTGATTTAACCTCTGACCAAAAAGGGCAGTTGATAGATAATATTACAGCTACAACTCAAAATGCTTTTAGAGACGCTGAGTCGTACACTAAGGATTTAATACTAAGAGAAGCTCCTACCGCCTCAGCTCAAGGACTAAATAGAGAATTAGAAAATATCCTTAGAAATATAGATATACCTGACGTTTATAAAAATAACCCAGAAGTTCGTGCTGTTTTATACGAAGCTGGTAATAGAATTAAACCTCTGATAGACGCACGTTTAAATGAGGTAATGGGTATGCCTACAGATAAAGCAGCTGAGAACGTGACGTTGTACGCTAGGGATTTGCTTGAGCAGGAGTTGTCTAAGATCAGAGCTTCAGTGATGTCGGTTTATGATGGAATACAAGAAAAGGAAACAGCACAAGCAAAAGGTGTGCCTATAGGAGCACCAAAACCAGACGCTCCTGAATTACCTGAACCACAAGACGATCCGAAGAAATTAATTAAACTACTACCACAGTGGCAATCTTTTATAACTAAAGACCCTAAGAGTGCTGACGCTAGAAAAGCGACTGAATATATAAAGAAGTATACACCGCAATTAATAAACGAAACAGCACGACTCTATTTTGCACCGTATGCTGAGACTGGGTTTTATCCAGAGACTGATGAGAATATATTACAGTTACATTTACAATCAGCAGCCCGTATGGATGGAGTGTTTTCTGTAGATATATTAGAAAGAGTAGATGATAACGGTGTAGCTTATACGAGTTGGGGTGTGCCTTTTAAACCTAAAGAACTCATAGGGGATGTAAATGCTGGTGAGGTCGTTATACTTACGCAGGAACAACTAGATAATAAAGACACAGAAGACGGTTTAGCTTTAATAAGAAGAGCTAAAGACGCAGCAGGTATTACCTTGGATGTGTATGAGTTTATAAGATTACAAGAGAAAAGACGAAAACGCTTTGTCACAGATTATACACCTCCTCCTGATATGTATAGACCGCTAGATGAAACGGAGTATTTGAAAAAACTTATTAACGAACAATCTGCTCAACAATTTGACCCACTCCCAGACTTCATAATAATCGATTAATTATGGCAACAGAAGATATAAACAACGAGGAAGAAGAAAACGACTTTTTTGATTATGCTGGGGACGTACTTGCTGCTCCGTTTCGTGGCGTAGAAGGTGCTATACAAGGGGCTTACAACTTAGCTGATTACTTAGCTTTCGATGTACTACCGGACTACGACACTCGTTTCCTCGGTACTTCTAAGACGATGGCTGGTGGTGCTGTAGAAGGTATCTCTCAGTTCGCTACAGGTTTTATTCCGTTGTTTGGTCTTGCTGGTAGAGCAGGTGCGTTAGCTAAAGCAGGTACTGCTACTAAAGCTGTTGTTGCGGGTGCTGCTACTGACTTTACTTTCTTTAACGGACAAGAAGCTAGACTGTCTAATCTTATACAACAAGTACCAGAGTTACAGAATCCTGTTACTGAGTTCTTGGCGTATGATGGGGATGAGTCCGAGCTGGAAGGACGCATGAAGAATGTGTTGGAAGGTCTCGGTCTTGAAGCGGTAGCGGGTGTGTTTATCAAGTCTGTTAAGGCGATGAAGAAAGCCCGTAAGATTAAAGAAGAAACGGGCGACGCACAAAAGGTAGCCGATTCTATAACAGAAGATTTAGCAGGTGAGATAGCAGTGCCTGAAAAACAACCTGAATTTTTTCAACCGCAAGGTTTAATACAGAGTAAGGTTACAGACATTGAAGGAAAACCCGCTGTAATGTACCACGGAAGTATCGATGATTTTGAGATATTTGATGAAGGAAAGATGGCTGTCTCTGACCCTGATGCCCCTTTTAATGGTTTTTGGTTTACTAGTGATAAACAAGAAGCTTCACCTGCTTTTAAAAATCCTAATTATATTAAGGCTTATTATCTTGATATTAAAAACCCAGCTCCCCCTCAAGTATATAGAGAATTATCCAAGAAATATGATGGGTCGGATTTACGCAATAAACTAATTGAACTTGGATACGACGGTGTCAAGTGGGAAGGTACTGAATTAATACCCACGAAAGACCCTAATAAGTTTTTAGTTAAGGAAGCTACTATGCTTGAAAGCGAGATAGGTAGTAAGATTCTTGTAAAAGAAAAGTTTTCACAAACAGACTTAAAAGGAAAAGTTACAACAGAAGACAGCTGGGAACTTTATGAAGTGACTCCTGAAGCTATTCGGAATAAAGGAGAAGAAGGTCGGTCTCATATTACAGGAGGTTTTGCTGATCCTGATGATTTCATGGAAACGCTGGGTAAAAGTGAAACATGGGTAGCGTTTAATAAAGATCAAATACAGAAAGCAAGTTCTAAAAACTTTATAGATGAAACTACCTTCGGAGCTAAACAAACAACTAGAGCTGAAGCACCTAAACCACTGCCTGAGTACAAACCAAACAAACAAGAAGAGTTCTTAAATGCTGTTCCTGAAAAGTTTAGAGACTACGCTAGTGAGTTGTTAAAAGGAGGTAAACCTAGACTACCACAGTTTGCTTTAGAGACTGGAGAAGATGCTATTGTTTTAAAAGAACTTACAGAAAAGTATTATGAAGCTAATCCTGAGAAACTAACAGTAGCTGATGCTGTTAAGGATGTAGATGAAGACATCAGAAAAGCGGTCGAAGCACAAGCTGAGGAAGGTCAAGATATAGAGAAAACGTTGTTAGATATTCGTATTACTCAACAATCTTATCAGGATCAAGGCGAAGCACTTATACAAAATATATCTGAAATAGTTAAGGAGTTTGACGCTACTGGAGGTGGTACGGTATCTGTGGCTAAATTAAAGAATGCTTTTCAACAGTTACTTGTAGTGCATGATGTGCACAGGAGAATAGGACGAGGTACAGCACAAACTTTACAAGCAAGGAGAACGAACTACGGAAAGCGTAAAATTGGTATAACTGAAGCTGAAACAGGTATAGAAGGAATACGCAACGAGTTTGTTAATAACTCAGGTAACATGAAGCCTGAGCGTATGATTAAACTAGTTAAAGAACACATAGACCCAAACGATCCTAAAGGTAGTTTTGAGCGGTTGTTTAAGACTGCTAAAAAGGCACAAGGTAAACACTTCTTAGATATGCCTACTGAATACTGGATGAACTCTATATTGAGTGGTCCTAAGACGCAGATGGTTAATATCATGGGTAATGCGTTGACTCAAGTGTGGACTACGTTGGAAGCTGTGGCTGGTGGTGTCGCTAGTGGAAACATGGATATTGTTAAAGCTGTTATGGCTTCTTGGTCTGACGCTGAGATGTTTAAAGAAGCTGCTAAATTTTCCAAGCAAGCATTCAAAGAACAAGACAACCTGTTAGACCCTAGCAATCGTGCATTTGAAGAAGGACAACGAGCAGCTATCACAGGGCAAAGATTACAAGAAGGACCACTAGGTAATATCGTATCCGACAGTGCTAAAGATTCTATCGATAAGTATGCACAGTTCATAAGACTACCCAGCAGATTGTTATTAACTTCTGACGAGTTCTTTAAGCAGTTAGCTTATCGTAGAGCAGCTAGATTGAAAGCAGCTATGTCCGGCATACAACAAGGCATCCGTGATCCTAAAGGTCTAGCAGCTCATATAACAAAAACAGTAGACGGTATTGTTACTGAAGGCGGACGTATGATGTCCGAGGAAGGTCTTGTTAGAGAAGCTAGTATTATAGCAGATAAGAAAGGGCTGAAAGGTAAAGAGAAAGCTGACTTTGTTATTAAGTACAAGGACGACAACTTTAACCCAGACTCTTCTTCTTTGATGCAGTACGCTGCTGAAGAAGCACAGTATCTTACGTTTACTAAAGAACTACAGGACAAGACATTAGGTAAAGTACTACAGGAAGCTACTAATAAGTTACCATATCTAAGGCTTGTTATTCCTTTCGTAAGAACTCCTACTAATATATTAAAGTTTGCATTTGAACGTACTCCTTTTGTTGTAGCATTAAAAGAAGAGAGACAGAAGTTGTTTACTGAGTTTAACAGCCCTGATCCTATACTTAGAGCAAGAGCTAGAGGTAAAGTAGTAACTGCTGGTGTTACTGTAGGTGCACTTATGGATGTAGCTTTTAATAACAGAGAATATATAACAGGAGGTGGTCCAAGTAATGAGCGTGAAAAGCAAGCTCTTATGGCTACTGGTTGGAGACCCTACAGTATTAAGATAGGTGATACATATTACAGCTACCAAAGATTAGACCCACTTGCTACTCCTCTAGGCGTTATTGCTGATATAGTAGAGACAGGGGTAAGAGAAGAAGGCGATTTTAACGAAAGCTGGGCAGAGCACAAAGCTACTGCTGTCATGTTAGCCCTGACTCGTAATGCTACTAATAAATCCTACTTAGCAGGTATTCAAATGTGGGCTGATGCCCTTGGTGATCCAGATAGATATATTGAGAAACTAGGTAGAAACTACGCTGGTTCTTTAGTACCTAATCTTATATCTCAAATGGCTGACTACGATACACAAGCGATTAAAGAAGCTAGGAGTGTAGCAGATGTTATGAAAAAGAAGCTAGGATTGCGTGGTTCTTTAGATACTAAACGTAATGTATTAGGAGAGGAATATGTAGCTGAACAGTGGATGAGTACTGGTTTTATCAATCCCATTCAATTATCTACAAAGAAGGACGATCCTGTATTAACTGAGATGGCGAGTTTGAATCATGCGTTCAGACAACCACAACCGCAACTTGGCGGACAGATAGACTTACTTGAGTATGAAAACGATAGAGGTCAATCCGCTCACGACCGTAGATTAGAATTGTTAAAGACTGTTAAGATGGGAGGCCTTACTCTCCGTCAAGCTATAAACAAATTGATAAAATCAAGAGCTTATCAACGACTATCACCTGAGTCCGAACCCGGACTACCCAGTCCACGTATTGGTCAGATAAATAGTTTGTTAACTAAGTACAGAAAAGAAGCATTACGTCAGACATTAAGAGAGTACCCTGAATTAGATAAACAGTATTCAGCTCTTACTCGTGCAAAAGCAGGATTTAAAACTGGTATGCAACGTGAAGATGTACTTGCTCTTCTCACTCAATAATTAATAATATACACTTAACATCATGGCTAACACCTACGTAGACTATACAGCAACAGCGGGACAGCAGTACTTTGCTTTTAATTTTCCGTATCTTGAAGACGATCACGTTATTGTGGAAATCGAGGGTGTAGATCAAACGATCACTACAAACTACACCATTGAAACATCTCCGTCTCAACGCATCAATCTGAGCAACCCAACGACTGCTCTTGCTGGTGGTGAGTTAGTGCGTATAAAACGTAGGTCAGCACCTAACACAAACCTCGTAGACTTCCAGAACGGATCGGTGTTAACGGAGTCTGAGTTAGATAGAGCGTACTTACACAATCGTTACTTAGCTGAAGAAGCCAATGAAGGTGTGGATTCCGGATTAAAAGAGCTGGAAGGTAGTACGAACTTTAACGCCAACAACAAACAGATCAAGAACTTAGCGGACGGTACATTAGCAACCGACGCAGTTAACAAAGGATACGTAGACACGCAGATTGCACTTACCGATACCAACTTAGCTGGGTTCTATAAATCCACACACACTGGTAACGCTGTTGACAATGTATTCACTCTTTCGTTCACACCGCAAACCACAGATGCAAAAGCGTACATCGTATCGATAGACGGTCTTGTACAAGTACCTGATACTGACTACACGATAGGTGCTACTGCTATTACATTTAATACGATACCTTCTATCTCTGCTGAGATATGTGTTGTTGCTACAGCTGCTGCTAGTGTTGCGACTATTAATGAAATACAAGTAACAGCTACAGGTTCAACGACCGCTAGGAGTCTTGCTGATCGGTTTGGGGATGTTGTTAATGTGTTGGACTACGGAGTGGTAGGGGACGGGACGACAGATGATACTACTGCGATTCAAACAGCTTTAGACAAGACTGGAACTATATACTTCCCAGCTGGTACTTACAAAATAACATCCGCACTAAATATAAGCTCAAACAGTACATTAATGGGCGACGGGAAAGAAAAGACGGTGTTATATTTTTATAAAGCATCGAACCCAGCTTCTGATGAGTTCATGTTAAAAGCGGAAGACAAAACTAATATAACTGTTAAAAATCTAACATTATCAAGTAATGCTTACGACGACGGTTTATTTAATTTAGGCACATATACCACTTCTCCTGTACCTCATTACACAGCGAATGTACAAGGACGTATAAATGGTTTGTTTATATCTAGCTGTACTAATGTAAATGTGTTGGATTGTGAAGTGCGGTATTTCAATTACCACGGCATCAGAGTCTCTGTTTCAAACAGTACCACATATAACGAGAATTTAGTTTTCGATAATATACACGGGCATCATTGTAGACAGACTCCTATCAGTATTCTTGGTACTAAAAACTTTAAAGTAACCAACTGTACACTGACTGATAACGGATACTTCGGTACTGATATAATCGACGGCGGAGGCGGGTACGGCGTTGTGTTAGGGCGTACTCCGGGCAGCAGTCAGTTAAGATCGATAGGTGGTGTATGTTCTAATAACTTCTGTGCTAGAAATGCAAGACATGGAATCGATGGTCACGCCGGTACGAATTTAATTATTACTAATAACATCGTTGAAGATAATCTTTTACAAGGTATTTCCGTTCAAGATTTAAGGGGTTCTGCTGACGATGATTTAGTGGGTAATGTAACAGTTGCTAACAATACGATATACCACACATCTTGGGTTGAATCTAAATACTCATTAATGTCTTGGTATAACGCAACAGACGAAAGACCCGACAGTGTTCCTATTCTTGTAAGTCAGGTAGGTCAAAATTTATTACAAAATGTAGTAATCGAAAGTAATGTTGTAAGAGATTGGAGATTCCGACAATTAGTTGATAATGTAGCTGGCACGGATTTGATTGGTTTTGTTTCTAGTTGGGGTGTGGATAATGTACGCATTGCTAACAATACATTTGAAGCTGACAATCTCGATTATTTACCTTCATTTGGGTTAGGACTTACTGCAAAAACAGCGGAAGTGGTAGGCAATAGCTGGCAAGCTAAACAGCGTTCTACTGTATCAAAACCGTTTTGGAGATTTAATACTACAGAGTCGATGAACATGAGTTCCAATCACTTTGAGTTATTAGGTGTATATACCGATAATGGTGTTACGACTGCCGCTTATCACATGTTTGAGAAAACAGGTGGTGAACTTACATTTAACGGTAATACGATTATTCAACCAACTCAGGGATTAAGAGGTTCTATTTGGTACACTACTAGGTCGAACCATTTATGGGGATTTAACGGTGTAGCTCAAAGCTGTGTAGGTAATACGCTAAAGAAAGACGGTGCTACTTGGATTGAATACGGCAGTCATATACAAGGTTCGCTAGAGATTTATATATCTAGTACAGGAGCTGGAAGGTTTGACGGATTTAGCTCAGGTAATGCTTTTGTTGTAAACAGTAAAGTTAGGCTTGAAGAAATATTAGATGAGATGCCAAGGTGTGAACAAGGGTTGATTATTAATGTTGTTGATCCTGTAGACTTAGGAGCTGATACAATGATAGAAATCCCTGATAACCAAAATCATATTACATTCAGGGGAAATACGGCTGACAATACTAACTCAATGACTAAGACTGCTGGTTTTACTTCTACGGGTGGTAATCAATATTTTATAATATGTCCTGAACACAAAGACATAGATTTTGAATATTTAAAATTTACAGCTAATTCTTTCGCGTCTTTATTGTATCGCCCAAGAACCGTTAAGTTTTGTGCTTTTGATACAGGAAGCTCAGGTACTGAGAATATTATATTTTCCAAACAAATAGGTTTTGCAGAAGGTAATAGGTTTAAAGACGGTGCTGTCGGTATTAGTGCCATAGAAGCGTCATCTGTTATAAGCAAAGATAATGACAGCGACGCTACGGCTCCTGACAATGGATTGAAAGCAGACTCAGCTCATATTTATAAAAATGGAACTCAACCTACAGGTGGCATTGGTAATGAAACGACTTCCAATGGAGGGGCTATTACTTGATGATCGACTCCCTCTCCAGTCTTCTTAACACCATCCTTGTCGTCGGTCTTGGCGTGATCGGGTGGATTATCAAACGTGTTATTGAACGTCTTGATCTCGGCGAGAAAAGAATGACTAAGATAGAGGTGGAGTTAGCTGCACAACGAGAGCGGGACATTGCTGTTGAATCTCGTATCGCAAAGGTAGAGGAATCAATTAGAGAACTGCACGGTAAGTTAGACCGTATGATGGAAATATTAGTGAGGAAATAGATATGCCAAAAGGATTATACGCAAACATTAACAGAAGAAAGAAGCTCGGTATTAGCCGCAGTAAGAAGAAGTCTACCATTACACCAAAGGCTTACGCTAACATGAAGCGTGGGTTTCCTAAGAAGAAGAAATAAGATGGGTGTCTCGTTGTCTATAGGTAGAGGCGAGAAGTCTCGAAAAGGTGGGCTTACTGCTAAAGGTAGACGGAAGTACAACAGAGCTACTGGTTCTAAGTTGAAAGCCCCACAGCCCGGAGGTGGTCCACGTAAGCGTTCCTTCTGTGCTCGTATGTCGGGAGTAAAGGGACCAATGAAAGATAGTAAAGGTCGTCCTACTCGTAAAGCTTTGGCGTTACGTAGGTGGAAGTGCTAATGGCTAGACCGTACAGAAGACCTCCGGTTATCCGACGTAATCCGTTGATTGCTCAGTACAATACACTTGGTGCAGTTGCTGCTGGTGGTGTTACGGAAGCGATAGCTACGACTGCTGCTGCACAAGCGATAACAGATTCTTTAACATCTGACCCTGACATTATCGGGTTGAGTGGTGGTAATGCACCGTTGAGTGACCCACAGATCGATTCTTTAGGAGCTACTGCAAGTAATAACTTAGATGTTTACGAAGGAGGAGGAGCATAACAAATGGCTACATTTAGTAAAAGAATACAACTTAGAAGAGATACCGCAGCTAACTGGGCATCAACCAACCCTGTTCTTTTAGAAGGGGAACTTGGAATCGAGTTAGACTCAACACGTAACAGGATTAAGATCGGTAACGGATCAGATGCTTGGAATGATTTGCCGTACTTCTTAGATGCACGAGAAGAGGAAGTCGGTGATTATCAAGACTTTATAGATGGATTAACAACACCGTAAGGATAGATGAGCAGTTTATTAACACAGTTAGGTCAGAAGGTTAAAGCAAAGCTTGATAACAAGTTAAATACATCAGGTGGTACAGTTAGCGGTGACCTTACTATATCCCAACTGTTACAAGTAGGATCGTATACATCTTCTAGTTTACCGTCCAGTGGTACGGCTGGTAGAGTTGTTTATGTATCAGACGGTGACGATGGAAGTCCTTGTTTAGCAATAGATAACGGAACTGATTGGTTAATTAGTACTTTAGGAACTGCTATACCACAATCCATACATATTACAGATGAGCTTGGTAATTCGTTACTTACAGAAGCTGGCGACATTCTAATTGCGGACGCTTGACAGTTATTAGCTGTCCTTATACTCTTTATCACATCGATTAACCTCAAACAGAAAGTATATAATTATGTCTAGTTTGCTTACCCAATTGGGTCAAAAAACAAAAGTAGAGCTTGATAAAAAGCTTGCCCTCGCAGGTGGAACAATGACTGGGGCTTTGACCCTTTCAGGTGCTCCTACCTCTTCCCTTCACGCCGCTACCAAAGCATACGTTGATTCAGTATCCAGTACTGCTTCCGGACTTCAATCCGAACTTGACGCTACTCAAACTGGTGCTGGTTTAGGTACTAACGGCACTTACAGTGCTAACAGTTCTACCAACTATCTCGGTTCTGTAGCCAGCCTTAAAGCTGCTGACGAAGCTCTTGATACTCAATTAAAGACTGTTGCTGACGCTGTTGCTTCCAATGACTCCGACATTTCTACCTTACAATCTAACGTAAGCAGCAATGACTCGGACATCGCTACTTTGCAATCCAACGTTAGTTCCAACGATAGTGACATCAGCTCACTTCAATCTGACGTTTCAACTGCTCAGTCTGACATCTCCACTCTTCAATCGAACGTAAGCTCGAACGATAGTGACATCTCAACCCTTCAAAGCAACGTTTCCAGCAACGACTCAGACATCTCTGCTCTGCAAACTCAAGCTGGCTCCCTCGCTTCTGACGGTAACAGTGCTTCCTTCTCCGGTAACCTTTCTGCTGCTGACTTAACTCTTAGCGGAAATCTTACTGTATCCGGAACTACCACCACTGTTTCTACAACAAACTTAGATGTTAGCGATAGTCTTATCAACTTGTCTAAGGGTGCTGCTTCAGGTTCTACAGCGTCGAATGACGGTGGATTTGTTATCGAGCGTGGTTCCACTGAGTCGAACGCTGCGTTCTTTTGGGACGAGTCTGCTGACAAATTCAAAGTAGTTACTACTTCCGCTACTGCTGCTTCCACCGACATCTACGGTGACGACAGCTCCGCTGCTCTTGCTGACCTAGATGCTAACTTGTATCACAACGGTACAGAGCTGGGTACGGTTGCTGAGTTCGAGGCTGCTTTAAGCTAAGATTTAGCTCATCCATCATTAAGGGTCGCCTCTGCGTAGCGGGGGCGGCTCTTTTTGTTTACAAAGATAACAACAGATAGTAAGATAACATCATGCTAAGTCATAAAGAGGGAAGTAAACTGCACGATAAGATTGCAGGAGCGTACAGCCACAGCATAGATATGATGGAAGATATGGGCGAGTACAACGCTGCCCTACTCAATGGAGCTAGACAGTTCCTGAAGGATAACAACGTTACTATGGACAGTGGTGTGGGTACTCCGTTAAATGCGTTAGACCATCAATTAAAAGCGTTACCATTTGAAGAAGAAGAACAACATCGAGATACCGCCCAAGCTACGGGACTTTAGAAACTTTCTATACTTAGTTTGGAAACACCTTAACCTCCCCGACCCAACCCCGCTACAGTACGACATAGCTGAGTACCTGCAACACGGTCCTAAGCGGTCTGTTATCATGGCGTTCCGGGGAGTAGGTAAGAGTTGGATAACATCAGCTTTTGTAGTGCATCAGCTCCTACTCAATCCATCTAAGAACATACTTGTTGTATCTGCATCTAAGAATAGATCGGATGACTTCTCTACGTTTACACTTCGTATAATCCAAGAGATACCAATACTACAAGGATTAAAACCATCAGAGAACCAACGATTCAGTAAGATAGCATTTGATGTTGGCCCTGCTCCAGCGTCTCACGCACCCTCTGTTAAGTCCCTTGGTATATCGTCACAGCTCACAGGATCCCGTGCAGACATCATCGTAGCAGACGACGTGGAGGTAGCGAATAACTCCGCCACTCAAGGTATGAGGGATAAGCTGGATGAACAAGTAAAAGAGTTTGACGCTATCATTAAACCATTAGACACCTCCCGTATCATCTTTCTTGGTACTCCACAGTGTGAGGACAGTATATATAACAAACTTAGAGAGAGGGGCTACAAGAGCCGCATATGGCCTTCAGAGTATCCAGATGAGGTAGAAGCTACCAACAACTACGGAGGTGATCTAGCACCCCTTATAGCGGACGATATAAACGAAGAGACAGTAGGTACTTCTACAGAACCCCTACGGTTCACTGATCTAGACCTTGAAGAACGTAAGATGAGTTACGGTCGGACTGGGTACGCTCTTCAGTTCATGTTGAACCCTAAGCTAAGCGACGCTGATAGATACCCACTAAAGATAAACGATCTGATCATATCCGATGTGGATGTAGACCTAGCTCCTGAAAAGATCGTGTGGTCTAGCGACCCTGATAACACAGATAGAGAACTACCTAATGTCGGATTGGCAGGGGATCGATTTAGACGACCCTCTTCAACGGTTGGAGATATGATACCGTACAGCGGCTCTGTGTTATCTATTGACCCATCAGGACGGGGTAAGGACGAAACAGGGTACGCTGTAGTAAAGATGCTTAACGGACAGTTGTATGTACCTGATGCGGGTGGTATAAAAGGTGGGTACGACGAGAAGACGTTGAAACAACTGGTAGCTATAGCAAAGGATAACAAAGTTAATATCGTTGTTATAGAGTCTAACTTTGGAGACGGTATGTTTATGGAGCTGATTAAACCTTTGTTTAGAACAACATACCCGGTAACCATAGAAGAAGTACGTCATAACAAACAAAAGGAACTACGTATCGTCGATGTAATGGAACCTGTACTTAACGCTCATCGTCTAGTCATCGACCCTAAGGTAATAACAAATGATTACAGATCAGCTCTAACCTATCCTATAGAACAACAAACCAGATATATGTTAATGTATCAGCTATCTAGAATAACAAGAGATAAAGGATCACTGGTACACGATGACCGTCTTGACGCTCTATCAATTGCTGTTGGTTATTGGACGCAGCAGATGGCTGCTAACGCTGACCAATCGATGGTTGATAGACAACAAGAACTACTTCATAAAGAACTACAAGACTTCACTGATAGCTTCCATAAGCGTAATAACAAAGCTGTAGCTGTCACTTGGATGTAGGTATAACAAATCTGTTATAGCTGTTATATAAGGTGATGACGTAGTTAGTTTAAATACATAAGTATGACTACTGTTTCTGTTGTAGGTTTATTTATAAACACACCTATCCTTAAAAACCTATTTATAAATCGATATCATCAATCTGTACATTTTAGAGATGTTAGCGAAAGAACGGATGTATGAGCTAACTAAATAACTGATGTATTGATCTGATGTAGCTGTAGCGTTTGTATGGTTTACCTTTGTTAAAAGGAGGAGCTACAACAAGTATCAGCTAATGTAACCTCTTAGTAGGTATTGCTTATCTTCTTATCTATATACCTCTTAATATGAGACGTTTAAAACGACAGTTATAACGACTATCTAAATCTCATTATTATACAAAGTAACAGCCGAAGGGAGTATGTAAAGCATAAAAGTTAAAGATGTAGTATCTAAGCGGTAGACGGCTTGGTCGTCGATTTAGCTGTGTTTTCTTCTCGATTAGTGGTATGCTGTATCTGTTATGAATATCAACGATCAAACAGATACGTTCCAGTACGAATTAGCCAAGCTAGTATATAGGTTCAAGAGCGAATACGATTTAAACGATTACACTATAGCTGGGTGTCTGGACTTCTGTAAACTGTCAGTGTTGACGGAGACAGATGATGTTATATTCACCGGAGAACTAACAGAGGACACCGACAATGAAGAAGAAGACACCGAAGACGACATCGACATTACCTTCTAGTCGCTCCGCTCCTAACGCACCTGCTTCGACAGCTGCTATTGACGATCTGCCTGTTATACGGATTGTGTCAGAGGAGGAAGAGATGCACGTTAAGATGGAACTGGAGATGGAAGACACAACACACGATATGCTTGTTAAAGTAGGCAAAGAAGTAGCGTCCGATGAAGATTACGTAGAGATCGCTGTGAGGGCTGGTCTTAGAGAGTATGTGGATAGCATCGAAGAGTAAGCACAAAAGGTTTAGGTCGAAAAAATCTGAGAGGCTTACGATGAGCAGCTTCTAAAAAGATTTTGGTAGAAAAATGCGAGAGGCTTACGCTATATACGCGGGCGTTAATTACCCCCGCATGTACCCGCAAGATTCTTATAGGGAGGGGGATGTTATTTCGCTATAAAATACTTCGCACATTGTAGATTATGTCTAATAGGCTTAGAATCGTTCAAGTAAATAGTTAGATCGTTCAGTTTGTTTGTTAGCTGTTATTCGATCAAAGTCAGTACTAATACTTTCGTTGTTAGTGTATTTATGCATTTACTCTTGTTTATCTTTTTTGCTTTTCTGGTTCTTATTTCATTTTAAATTGAAACGATTGAAATGTAGCTTGAAACACTCCTGATCTTACTATTAGCAAATCTTATCAATAACTATTAGCTAACCTTTAAAGAGTATCGATTTGAAAGAAAATGGCATCAAGGTATTGACAAGCTTTAGGTTTTCGATCAATAGGTGATTCCATGCTTTGCAATTCAGCGGGGCATTAAAACCAAAAATACAGAATGAATAATACTATCAACACTATCGTTTCAATGTTTGCCAAATTTGGCTTTGTATCTTCACCGCTTACAAGAAAACACATTGCACTGCTAATTGCACGCGGTTTTGACAACGAGTCAATCTATTCAATCGGATGCGATGTTAATGCTGGAAACTATTCGACAAAATATTAAGAGCAATCGCTCACAACCTATACTTACTTATCTTATGAATAATACAGATACTACTTACAACGGCTGGACAAACTACGCTACTTGGCGTGTAAACTTGGAGATCTTCGATGGTGGAGAGTTTAGCAACATGGCAGCTTGTGAGATGCGTGAGTTCGTTGAAGAACTAATTGAAGCACAAACTCCTGAAGGTTTAGCTCGTGACTATGCAATGGCTTTCCTTGCTGAAGTCGACTGGATGGAAATAAGAGAGCACCATGAGGAACTTGCAACCGCTTAAGACAATGAAACAAATCAAAGTAATCAATCGCATACCATCACCTAGCGACATGATCGCAAACCAAGTAATGAAAGATACAGCCTTCGATAAGTTTATAGCTTACAGCTTTCCATTGATATGTTGTATCGGATGGATATTAATCCTTTGGGCAATCCTTTTTAACTAAACCTCACAAAATACCAAACCAATGAATACAAATAATAACTCATTCTGCATAACTAAATATCCTATTGGCACTCAATACCTACCAAAGGGCAGAAAAAACGCTAAGGTTTGCACGATCACGGAATGCTTCAAAACATTCGATTCTAAAGGTAACCTTGTTAGAGTTTTTTATCAGTCAAAGCATGATTTTCTAGGGCAAGCTGTAATAAATAATGATGTTTGCGAAACAACCATTGCCCGTGGAATTGAAAACTTGAAAGAGAAACAAAAGCATTCAGTGAGCAAAGCGAATGAATGCGTTGGAGCGTAGCGACATGAAAAGACCTTATGAAGTACTCGCACTGGACGCATCAAACAAACCAGTAAAGATTGCAACCATCACAGAAAACTCTAAAGCTAAAGCAAAGATTGTCGGACAGCGACTAGCAAAGACTATCGGCAAGAGATTCCACACTGTACAATTAATAAAAGAATGAGCGTAACCATATACTTAACCGATCACAACGGGCGAAAGGTTGCTTTCTTTTATCGACTCGACAACGAGCGTTACCTTACCTGCCCGCAATTGATCTGGGCTTGTCGAGACTATCCGAAATATCAAGGCACAGCCGAATCAAAGGAGCATTTTATGGAGCAGTGCAAGGATGTTATGAAACAGCTTAACCGATCCTTACCTAAAACTTGTTCTGTCTGCGATAAAGGCTTGCATTTACGGGAGCGTGAGACTAACAAATGTTCCGAACATGACTTCCAATAACAACCTAACCGACTTTTTAGATATGAATGACTTATGCGATGCCTCTTTAGAAGCTCTCATCCAGCATTACCTAAAGCTTAAGCATCGGATGCCCGATAACTTAACTGTCCGTGAACGACTGCTTGAGCTTGAGCGTGAGCAGTTTAACCGAGAAAAACAACAAGAAACCAATACAACCAATGAGTAAATTAAACTTAGACCAAACAACTATAACCGAGCTACAAGCTATCGGTAGAAAGCACATCAAAACTGCTGAGTCCAACCCTGATTGTACCGATCTCTTTGATTACTGGGATTGTTATACTTTAGAGAATGGCGACTTGATTGACTACAATATATCGGAATCGAATGAGGAACAGCCTTACGAGTGGAGTATGTGTGCGTATGGATTGGACAAACCAACCGAAGATCGTCCGCACTATTCTATCAACACCGAAGAGTCTTTAACTATACCACTATGAGCGTACTTACCCTTGGAATGTTTGTCATCGCTGGCTTACTGATCTTTGCGTGGGCTTACGATATGTTATGAAAGAAATACTGCTACAACCTGCCGACATGATTGAAGAATTAATGTACCACATCTTATGGAATGAGTTTGACGGGGAGCTTGATCCCGACCACAAATACTTTCCACTTTACCTGTCCTTGCAACAGCTACTGGAGGACGAAACCAAACGATTAGAAGAATGAAAACAATAGAAGATTTCAAAAGAACGAAAGATAAAAGGAGTTTAGGCATTGAGATAGACCAAGTAGCTATACAAACAGGCAATCCTCACAAGACTTATAAAAGAGGAGATAAACATCCATTCGTAAAAGACTTGGTTTACAGGCAATGGCATAAATGTAGACCGATAGCTAAAGAAGTGTGGGTTACTACCGAAAGCTTGGAAAGAGAGAAAGAGCGTAGACGAAACCGAGAGAAGAGTAAGACATTTAAAAGGCGTAAGAAAACAGCAGATCGAAAGTATTATCTAAAAAATAAAAATTCTATTTTGGCTAGTATTTACAGGTGGAAAGATAACAATAAAGATAAAACTGTTATTTATGGTAGAACAGCGGCCAGTAAGCGTCGTGCTATTGTAAAAAAAGCTAGTACTAAACTTACATTTACAGAGGAACAGCTGATTAAACAATATTATGAGCACAGTGTCCGTCTTAAAAACAAACTTGGAATAGAGTTTCATGTTGACCACATCGTTCCTTTAAGTATTGGTGGTTTACATCATCCTTCTAATTTACAAGTTGTACCTGCTCGTTGGAACACGAGAAAACATAATAGGAACACTAAACTATGGCTACCTAACGGATTATGAACGGAGTAAATTACGACAACTGGTTAACCGAACCTTACGACAAGCTATATGAATACGATGAAGAACTGGAAGAACACCTTGAAAAGATGCGTGAAATGGACAATGAAGACGACCAAAGGGACTACTGTGACAAGCACCCAAACCTCAAATACAGAGACATCCAAGCGTACCTGTGATGGTATCTTTTGGGAAGCTGAAGCAGACATCATACGAACCGAGCTATTAAGTGAACGAGACGTACGCAGATTTCGAGCCAACTGACCTTCCCTTTGATTGGAGTGGGGTGGATCACGATGAGATTAAACGAGGTTACGACTTCTTCTACTCTAACAATCAAATAACTGGGTTTAAGATGGATGAGAAGGGAGACTATGTACGGGACCAAGACGGCAAGCTGATAGCGTATCGTACCAGTAAGCAAAGACACCAACCTAAATCTTGGTTTAATAACTACTACCAATAATGGCTAACGAACACATCGCTAAGATGAGAGCGTGGGGAAAGACTGCGTATCGTAACCGACAAGCAAAGCTACGAGCAGAGGGTGAATCAAGTAAGACTGCCAGTGCTAAACGGATCATGAATAATATGTGTCCGAAACTGGGTAAGAGGGTGGAAGACTTTATTGATTACTACAATACCACACAAGCTACGATGCCTTTGTTCCTTACTTACGTGTGCGACCTATGTCCGTATCAAATAGCTGTGATTGGTATGCGTACGTTTCTTAACAACCTTGACCGTAGTTTAAGCATCAGTGCTATGAGTTTTAAAATTGGTAAAGCATTTGAGAACGAGGCACGATGGCAACAAGCGTTGGAAACATTTCACCCGAACAAGATAGACCTGTTAAAGTTGGATGATCGTAGTAAAGCGATGAAACTTAAACAGTTTTATGATTACGAGAACATGGAGCAACGCTTTCAACTGTGGGAACACAAACATAAGACTGCCTTGGGAGCGTGGGTACTAGAAGAGATACGCTTGCACACCGGTTTGTGGGAAGTAGGATACCGTGACTTGATGGGCCGTGGAACGATCACTTACGAACGCATTGTCTTACCGACTGCTGAGTTTACAGATTGGGTGAAGAGGTTTGATGAGTGGAAGGAAGGTACTCGTACATTTTGTATGGCACTTGAAAAGAAACCTGTTGATTGGCACTTGTTAATTGGTGGAGGGTATCCGATTGAAGACTTACCACCCTTTAACTTTATAACAGGTAAGCCAAGGCAGTGGTTTGAGCCGTACGCTAAGTCGTACACTCACGCCATGTCCGCAGTAAATAAGTTACAACAAGTACCTTGGAAGATTAACCACGATATGCTTGATGTTATTATTAAGTGTTGGGAGATGAAGCGTGTGGTTGGTAACATCCCAGAGTTTGGTGAGATAGATGAGCAACCGAGATACACGGGTGATTGTCCGCATGAGCTACGGGCTTGGAAGTTAAAACAAAAAGACATTAAGACATCCAATGTAGCTACCAAGAGCAAGCGTTACCTGACCTGCAAGATTATACACCTCGCTAAGTTATATAAGACATACGACAAGTTATACTTTCCACACCGTAGTGATTACCGTGGTAGGTTGTACGCTATACCATTCTTTCTCCATCCACAAGGGTCTGACTTAGCGAAGAGCTTACTTGACTTTCATAATGGTCAACAGGTGGTGGATGAAGAGGACTTGGAAGCTGTACTTATACACGGTGCGAACACATTCGGTGTAAAGGGTACGAGATCGGAGTTACTTGAGTGGGTAGGTAAGAGACAGAATTTTATATTGGAAGCTGCGGAGAATCCACACGGTGATGACTGGTGGACAGAAGCTAGTGATCCGTTCTCATTCTTACGCTTTTGTTTTGAGTTTAAGAAGTTTACAGAGGAGGGGTACGGGTACACAAGTTATTTACCTATTCGTCAGGACTGTAGTAACAACGGTATGCAGATACTATCTTTGTTATTGCGGGACAAGGAGACTGGGAGGATGTGCAACTTGGTAGAGGAGGATAGAGTAAACGACTTGTATCAAGAGCTGGCTGACCGTGTGTACAATGTACTCAAAAAGGATGGTGGACCAATCGCTGGTGAGTGGATGCGTTATGGATTTAATCGTAAGATGGCAAAGATCGCTATCATGAACCGACCATACGGAGCTACTCACTATAACTATGTACAGGATTTATTCTATTCAATAGGTGTTAATCATCCGTGGGAATCTACAGCTGAACAACTCACTGCTTGTATATGGTTAAGTAAGATTGTTAACAAGATAGCAGACGAGATGAGTGAACCAGTTAAGCGAGTGATGAGGTTCTTAAAAGATAGTGTCCGTGCTTTACCGTCCGATCAGCCTGTTACATGGACAACACCTACTGGATTTAAAGTAGTACAATCTTTCAGAGAGAAGAAGCAAGTATGGGTGGACAGTGTGTTTGATAATACGTACATCCGATTGAAGACCGAGGATTTAAGTGACGAGTTAGATAAGAAGGGACAAGCGAACGCTATCACTGCTAACTTTATCCACAGCCTTGACGCTTGTATCGTACATCAAGTAGCTAATGAGGTTGACTTCGACCTCGCTACTATACATGACTGCTTTGTGACACACGCTTGTAACGCTAGAAAGATGCACCAAATAGTACGAGAGATGTACGCTAAAACTTTTTCTGTTGATCTCCTGACTGAGTTCCGAATGGAGCAAATCAACAACAACCCAGATGCAGAACTGCCTGATGTGCCGGAGCTTGGAGACCTTGATGTCTCCGCAGTTAAACGCCAGCAGTATCTGTTATCTTAAACCAAATAAATACACTGAGAAATATGACAGTAAAAGCACGTAAGAAACACGACATAATAAAAGCACAAGGCACAGCTAGATACGCCCACTTGAATGAACCTAACAAACGGTTTGATCCTGAGTACGGTGTATACAGTTGTGATCTTGTTATTGATGATGCAACGAAGCAAGGAATTGTAGAGAAGTTAAAGCCGATCTACGAGGCTGAGTTACGAGACATCATGGAAGCTAACCCCGGTAAAAAAATTGAGCAGAAGGGCTTACCTTTTAGCGAAGTTGATGGCGGACACATGTTGAAAGCCAAGCTGAAAGCTGGGGGTAGAAGACGGGACGGTACAGAGTATCAGTTATCTATCGCTTTGTTCGATGCCGCTGGTAATAAGTTACCTGAAGATGTACAGGTATGGGGTGGTTCCAAAGTGAACGTAGCATTCCGTCCGAAGTTCTGGTACGTAGCAAGTCAGGGATTTGGGGTGACCTTTGAGTTGTCTGCTGTGCAAGTTATCGAACTATCTAATGGTGGTGTAAACACTCCAAGTGCAGACGCATTCGGATTTACTTCGGAAGAAGGATACATCGCTAACGGAGGTGAAGACTTGACCGGAGCTTTTGATGCGGAAGAAGAAGAGACAACGCTCACAGCGAACTTCTAATTACCGATCCGGATTTGAAGCTACACTAGCACACCAACTTAAGCGTGGTGGTGTCAGTTTCCAATACGAAACGTTAAAGTTAGAATACACTAAGACGGCAACTTACACTCCCGACTTTATACTACCTAACGGCATCATCATAGAAGCTAAAGGTGTATGGACGGTGGAGGATAGGAAGAAGCATTTACTAGTTCGTGAACAACATCCGCACCTAGACATAAGACTAGTATTTATGAATGCCTCCAATAAGATTCGTAAGGGAAGCGACACCACCTACGCTCACTGGTGTGAGAAAAAGAATATACAATATGCGAATAAACAAATACCAAAATCATGGCTTTCACAGCAACCCATCAACCATGCAGTAAGTGCGGATCAAGTGACGCATTGTCCACCAACGACGACGGTAGCACCCACTGTTTCAGTTGCGACGATCACGTTGGAGCCGGACGAATGAAGAATGAATCAACCTCCCCAACACCGAGAGATTATGTACGAGGAGAACCAGCAGCAATCGCACGACGCAACCTAACGGAAGACACTTGTCGGAAGTGGGGCTACTGGTGTGGTGTATACAACGGTGAGCCTGTACAGATAGCTAACTATAAAACCAGAGACGGCAAGACGTGCGGACAAAAGATACGTACACCCAACAAGAAGTTCCACATTAAAGGAGAGCTACTTGGATTGTACGGTCAGCACCTGTGGCGTGACGGTGGTCGTCGTGTCATTGTAGTGGAAGGAGAGATTGATGCGTTATCTACCAGTCAAGCTATGGATAACAAGTGGCCCGTCGTATCTGTACCGAACGGAGCAGGAGCAGCTAAGAAATATGTAGCTCAAGCAATCGATTGGTTAGATCGTTACGAACAAGTCGTCTTCTGTTTTGATATGGACGATGTCGGAAGGAAGGGAGCAGCAGAATGTGCAGCACTTTTAACACCCGGCAAAGCGTACATCGCAGAGATACCACTAAAAGACCCATCTGATATGCTAGTCGCTGGACGAGCGAAGGAGTTAGTCAGTTGCTTGTTCGATGCACGAGAGTACAGACCAGACGGTATTGTAAACGGTAAAGAACTGTGGGATGTCATCGCTGACAGAGAGAACAGTAAGTCTATACCGTATCCGTATGCCGGACTGAACGAGCTGACACTGGGCCTGAGACAAGGAGAACTTGTTACTGTGTGTGCAGGTAGTGGTATCGGTAAGTCGTTGTTCTGTAGAGAGATAGCTCACCACATCCTTGGATTAGGAGAGAAGGTAGGATACATAGCTCTTGAAGAATCGGTACGACGCACAGCACTCGGTATCATGGGCATCCACATAAACAAACCTATACACTTAGAAGAAGACGATACAAGTGAGGAGGTACTGAGACCTGCGTTTGATGAGACGGTAGGCAACGGTAACTTCTACACCTACGATCACTTCGGGTCTATGGATAGCGACAACTTACTAGGTAAGATAAAGTACTTGGTCAAGGGGTACGATTGTAAGTGGATATTCTTAGATCACCTATCGATTGTTGTTAGTGGGATACAGGGAGACGACGAGCGACGATTGATCGACAACACCATGACCAAGCTACGTTCTTTAGTCGAAGAGACAGGGTGTGGTATGGTACTGGTCAGTCACTTGAAGCGTGTTGATAGTGGACACGAAGAGGGAGGACGAGTAAGTCTGCACCACCTCCGAGGTAGCCAAGCAATCGCACAGCTGTCTGACATGGTGATCGGTCTGGAACGAAACCAACAAAGCGAAACAATAAGTAACGAAACAAGGGTGCGTGTGTTGAAGAATAGATTCAGTGGACAGACAGGACACTGCGATACGTTGTATTACAGCGGTGACACTGGACGATACACACCCGAAATATTCAAACCAAATGATGAAACCAATAACCCATTCTAAGAACTATGACACGAACACTATTCTTTGATATAGAGACCAACCGCATTAACGATTGGGCTACACTCTCTGACCTTCACACCGTCCACTGTCTATCTATCTACGATCCTATGCTTCCGAAGATGCTGACGTTTCACGGGGAAAGTATAGAGCGTGGAGTAGAGGAGCTAAAGAAAGCAGAACGCATTGTCGGACACGGTGTAATACACTTCGACATACCAGCACTCAAGAAAATGTATGGCTTCTCACCACCATTAGTAAAAGTATTAGACACATCAGTAGTTAGTAGGTGTGTCTTTCCTGATGTAATGACTGGTGACATAGTAGAACGAACAAAGTTAAGTGAGAAGCCAAGACGTGAAGCTCAAGCTTTAGCTCAGGAACAAGGATTATCTGGTGATAGTGCTGAAAAGTTTGTTAAAAACTATGTGTATGAGAAAGTAGAAAAAGCTTTTAACGAAGATATATTAGGTAAGCATAGTTTAAAAGCGTGGGGTCACCGAATGGGAGGCACAGTAAAGCTTACGTACGGAGAAGAGGACGGAGCGTTCGATGAGTACAACGATGAGATGCGTAAGTACTGTGAGCGTGATGTTATAGTTACACAGTTGCTGTACGACTATCTGTTTAAGCAGAACCCAAGTCGTGAGATGATAGCAATAGAACATTGGTTCAAGTTTGTTATCTCGTTGCAAGAGCGACACGGGTTTAAGTTTGATATAAGGAAAGCAGAACTACTAGAAGCTGAGTTGATAATGAGAAGAGCTGGACTCTTAGATGAACTACAAAAGAAAGTACCGCCTAAGATTACAACAATGAAGACAGCTAAGGGTTGGGAGGTAGAAGCTGAAGGTACTTTATACCAAGCTGAAACCAAGGGGCTACTTCGTGAGAAGTTAAGAGAAGCCAAGCTGAAGTTAGCTTATGTTAACGACGCAGTTAAGATGGACCTCAAAGAAAAAGTAGAACCTTTTAATCCGGGAAGCAGGCCACAAATAAAAGAAGTGTTTAGTGATTTAGGTATAGAACTTCCTGTTGAATCTGATGGAGTTAAACCAAAGATAGATGAGCAGACACTAAGTAGCATAGACCATCCAATAGCCAAGGACTTACTGGATTACTTAATGGTAACGAAGAGACTCGGTCAGTTATCGGAAGGACAGAACGCATGGTTGAAACTACAGAAGGGTGGAATCTTGCACGGAAAAGTAAATACCAACGGAGCAGTTACAGGTAGATGCACTCATAGCTCCCCGAACTTAGCACAAGTACCTAGCTCACGGTTAGAATACGGAGAGAAGTGTCGTGAGTTATTCACAGTGCGTAACGGTTACAAGTTAGTAGGGTGTGACGCATCAGGTCTTGAGCTTCGTATGCTTGCACACTACATGGCGTTCTACGACAGAGGAGAGTACGCTAAGATCGTAACGGAAGGAGATGTACACACCGTCAATCAAAAGGCAGCAGGACTAGAGACACGTGACCAAGCCAAGACATTCATCTACGCTTTGTTGTACGGAGCAGGTGACGAGAAGATTGGTAACATAGCAGGTGGTAACGCACAGCTTGGACAACAACTAAAGCGTAAGTTCTTCAGCAGTCTACCAGCACTCGCTCGCCTTCAAGCTGATGTACAACGAAAGGTGAAGAACGGTGGAGAGTTGATCGGTCTTGACGGACGCATCCTACCGATACGAAGCAGTCACGCAGCACTGAACATGTTATTACAATCGGCTGGTGCTGTGTGTATGAAAGTAGCGTTGATCCAACTGTTTCATTTACTGAACGGATTGAGGTGGCAACACGGCAGAGAGTACGCATTCGTTGCTAATATCCACGACGAGTTCCAAGCAGAAGTAACACCTGATAAAGCAGAAGTGTTTGGTAAGTTAGCAGTTGAATCAATACAACACGCAGGGAAACAACTGAAGCTGAACGTACCGTTAGACGGTGAGTATAAGATCGGTAACAATTGGGCAGAGACACACTAACAATGACAGAGATAGAATATGATATGTACACTACCCTTGCCAATGTCTATGATACACAAGACCTTACGGTTAACTACGACTGGAGACAACAACACAACGATAAGATGCCATCATCAAACGCACAACGGATCGGAGCAATAGCAGAGACACGGTTCATCGCTGAATGTTTAGAGCGTGACTTTGAACCACACACCCCTACAACACCGATGCCTTGGGACTTCATTGTCACTTGTCCAGCCGGAGACTTAAAGGTACAAATCAAAAGCACATCTGTTCAAGCTGGATCCTTCTACACAGTTAATGCTGGATCAGGTACTACACAGAAGCACCATATATCAGGAGCTGTTGATGTAGTGGGTGTGTATGTATCACCTCTTGATTTGTGGTGGATGATACCTCGTAAGTTAATAGAAAGTAAAACAATCAAGCTATCCCCTGAACAAGCAAGCCGATCTAAATATAAAAAATACCAAGAGAACTGGAGTATATACTATGAGTAAAACCAAAACAACATTACTGATTGATGCAGATGTATTAGCTTTTGAAGCATCAGTAGTAGCAGAAGAATCAATACAATGGAAAGACGAACTGTGGACTGTACACGCAGACATGGCATTAGCTAAAGCACGTGTGGTCAACAGAATCGTAGAGTTCCAAGAGACATTAAAGACAGAGAATGTAGTGCTGTGTTTATCAGACCGTGCTAACTTCCGTCGTAAATTAAATCCTGAATACAAATCCAATCGTGCTAAGTCACGCTTACCCATCATACTTAAGCAAGTAAAGAAGTGGATCATTGATGAGTTAGGTGGTGTGTTGTGGGCGAACCTTGAAGCAGATGATGTTATATCTATATTAGCTACTGACAAAGCGATGGATGAAGAGACGATCATTGTTAGTATCGACAAAGACTTCAAGAGTGTACCGGGTATCTTCTACGATTATAACCGTGGAGAGTACCACCAACCTAGTGAAGAAGATGCAGATCGTTATCATTTAATACAAACCTTGGCGGGTGATGCAACGGATGGATACAAAGGACTGCCCGGCGTGGGTGTGGTGAAAGCGGAACGATTACTAGAGAAGAATGGATACACATGGGAGACTGTAGCAAAGTGCTACACCGATGCAGGGATGACTGAACAAGACGCACTGATGAACGCTTGGATGGCACGACTACTACGCATCGATAACTATTGTTTTAGAACTAATACTATTAAAAGATTATGGACACCGAAGAATTACCAAACCAAGGATACACTAAAGATTTCTCAACAGGGGCTAAGCGTGACGGGGACATTGGACGGGGACGACCCAGCCTTATTCCTCCAGACTCCCTTCGACGTCTCGCCAAAAGATTTGAAGATGGCGGAAAGCTTTACGGAGACAACAACTGGAAACGAGGTTTCCCTTTAAGTAGATTATATGACTCGATGTTTAGACATTTGTTGGGGCTGGCTGAGGGGGATAACTCTGAAGACCATGCGGCTGCTATCTTGTGGAATGCGTCGGCTTGGTGCTGGACTGAAGAACAGATTAAACAAGGGAAGCTCCCGAAAGAACTGGACGATATAACATATAGAGATGAATGAAGAAATAGTATTACCCGCTCTGTCGCAGGAGCTAATCAATAAACTTGACAAACTGTTCCCTGATAAATGTCCACTGTTGACAGACCCTGAAAGGGAGGTATGGTATAAGGTAGGACAAAGAAGTGTAATTAATTATTTACAACAGACTTACGACGACCAACTCGAACAAGATATAGTAACTAAACAAGTACAGAAATAGCCATGTGTTTTTCGCAACCTAAGATGCCACCACCGCCACCACCTCCGGCTCCACCACCTCCTCCGCTTCCTACAGCAGAGAAGGCAGTTACTGAAAGAGCTACTCAACCTACTAAGCGTCGTCGTGGTACAGCTCAAGTTACAGCTACTCGTCGTCCTACACTTAGTATGGGTGGAGGTAACGGTGGTACGGGTGTACAGCTTTCACAATAATATAAAGATATGATTAGTTTAGATAAGAAGACGTTGTTGAGCAATGCTACGGGAACAGGGACAGGAACTGAGTTCAATACGGAGCGTACAAAGAGTTGGACATTTATAGTTAGCACCTCTGTTGCAGGAGCAGCTACAGTAGATATTGAAGCGTGGATCGGTGGAGCTTGGCATGTTATTCACAGTCAAAGCGTTACGACAGATGGATCATTTATGATTCGTGATGACCACGGACACTACGAAAAGTTAAGAGCTAATGTCTCCGCTTACACCGCAGGTACTCACAGCGTATTCGCTACTGGTACTGTCGCTTCTTTATAAGTATGTCTCTCACCTTCACATCAGGATTCGTTAAACCTAATAGCGTACTAGATAAACCCGGTAACTTAGAACGACCTGCATTCGGTACGCTCTACGGATTTGATTCAGCCATAGACGGAGCAATCTTTACGGAGTTTGGAGAGGCATTGACAACAGAACAACTAGAAATATTATTATTTGAACCCGCTTAATACTCATGGCCAATAAAAAGATTACCGAACTTACGGAGCTTACAGCACCAGTCGGAGCAGACATTCTCGCAATCGTTGACGACGTAGCTGGAACCGCAACCACCAAGAAAGTATCCGTTACCAATTTGATGGGGCAAGCATCTGCTTCCAACCTATCCAGTTACGACTTTAACGGAAACGCTATCAGTAACTTCGACGCTTCGATCAACGATCAAACAGGAACCACCTATACATTAGTAGCTGGAGATAACGGTAAAGTAGTAGTGTTAGACAATGCTTCTGCTGTAACTGTCACAGTACCAAGCGGATTGGGAGCAGGGTTTAATTGCAGCTTCGTACAAAAGGGAGCAGGTCAAGTATCGTTCAGTGCTTCAGGAACTACCATTAACAACAGACAATCTCACACCAAGATAAACGATCAGTACGGAGTAGCTAGTATAGTAGCTTACGCTGCTGATACCTTTGTTCTTGCTGGAGACACTGCTTCTTAATGTACGCTATTCCTACATTCGGATTAGGTATAGTAGCTAGTCCTACAGAGTTACCTATATTCAATGTAACCACACGAGATACAGAAGCGAACATCTTAGCAAGCACACCTACTAATCCAAGCGGAGAAGTTAATATAGCATTCGGTACAGATACCTACGACTTCTACATCTACGATGGTAGTGCTTGGTACATTTATAACAACGATTCTTAATAGCCATGCCAACAACAATACCAACAACCACATCTTCAACACGCCCCGGTTCGCCGTCTGCGGGTGATGCTTACTTTGAAACGGATACGAAGAACTACATCATATATGACGGTGCTTTTTGGCGGGGGTATAAGAGCGACGGTGCTGTGGGCGATGGATGGACAGGCAATTCTTCCTCCAGTGTTTCGTTTGATGGTAGCAATGACCACGCTGACACTAACTCAAACTTCCAATCCACATTAAATAGTGGTTTTAGTTTTTCCTTGTGGGCTAAGTTGAGTGCGACAGGTTCAAACCAAGCATTACTAGGTGGGGAAAATTCATCTTATTATGATCGACTTGTCTGCTTTGTTAATACTAGCAACCAAGTAAATTTCTATTTTACAGCGAATAATCAAGGGGTGTCTACGATCAAAGATACATCAGGAACTACACTAACGAATTGGTTTCATGTAGTAGGAACAGCAGAACAAAACGGATCAAATGTAGATATAACATTATATGTAAATGGTTCTCAAAAAGCTACCAATTCCGCATCCTGTACATTGTCAAACTTTGGTGCAACCAACACTGCTGCTGATTTATTTATTGGCGGTCGTAATTACAACGGCTCTTTACAACTTCCTTTTAATGGATTGATAGATGAAGTAGCTCTAATACCTAGCGTTTTATCTTCATCTGATGTAACATCTATTTATAATAGCGGTACACCAACAGATTTAACATCTTACTCACCTGCTAGTTGGTGGAGGATGGGTGATAATAATAACGCTACTGGTACTAATATTCCTGATCAAGGTAGCTTGGGAATTGATGCTACATTGTTTAATGGTACTACTTACTCAAACGATGTTGCTCCTTAAAAATTATGAATAGAACATACTGCATTATAGACGCATCTGAAGTTAACTCTGTAGAGTTCGATCAAGTAGCTGAAACAGCTGCCGACACACTTCGTTACTCACTAGACGGTACACAAACATTCGTTAAGTACGAAGGCACACAACCATTCTTTCTACTCGGTAAGACGGAGTACAATCACGAAGAGATACTAAGCATCTTGAGTGGTCCTGAGTGGACAGCTGAAGACCCATTTTAAATATGCACGAAACAGCCCAAGGGCTATATCACTCGTTGGAGAACCAGCGGTGGTCATTCTTAGACAGAGGACGTACAGCTTCTGAGCTTACACTTCCTTATGTCTTACCACCCGACGGTCACAACTACGCTACTAAGTACTACACACCATACCAAGGTATCGGAGCTAGAGGAGTACTGAATCTTAGTAGTAAGCTATTGCTTGCACTGCTTCCACCTAACGCTCCATTCTTTCGTCTTGTTATAGATCGCTATGAGTTAGACAAAGCAAAGGAAGACCTCGGTGTAGAAGGAGCAGAACAACTACGTACTGATTTAGAGAAAGCATTATCTGATGTAGAGCGTAGTGTATCACAGGAAGTAGAAGTACAGAACTTCAGGAACGGTATCTTCCAAGCATTAAAGAATCTATTAGTTACTGGTAACTCTTTGTTATATCTCCCGGATGAGGGTGGTATGAGAGTGTTTAAGCTGGATCGTTATGTAGTGAAGAGGGACCCAATGGGTAACGTTACACACATAGCTATTAAAGAAACCGTAGCTCCTATGATGCTTCCTGAATCCGTAAGAGAGGAAGTATATCGCCAAGAGAAAGAGAACAGTTGTGATTTATACACAGCAGTAGTCAGAGAAGATGACCACTTCAATGTTTACCAAGACGTCAAGGGTATGCTCATCGAAGAAAGTGTGGGTAAGTATCCGATTGAAAAGTCCCCGTGGCTCCCATTACGTTACACCCAGATTGATGGAGAGGACTACGGCAGAG
>BCSF01000182.1_pt1 | contig 29541 bp, 46 predicted proteins | sample 1016431 | NCBI WGS metagenome assembly BCSF01 (sample SAMD00045685;SAMD00045686;SAMD00045687;SAMD00045688;SAMD00045689;SAMD00045690;SAMD00045691;SAMD00045692;SAMD00045684;SAMD00045690;SAMD00045691;SAMD00045692;SAMD00045684;SAMD00045685;SAMD00045686;SAMD00045687;SAMD00045688;SAMD00045689, study... | reverse complement strand
GATCAGACTATCCCTGCTACGCACATGACTGTCAGCAAGGAGTCACGCCGCAGTTTAGAAAACCATCACGACAAGTTTGTTTGTTACGCTGACGCTGAGGCATTTATGGAGAAAAAACGTGCCTCTTGGTTAAACTACCTGTACCAAGAACGCGCACAAACTGATGACGCGGACTTACAGTTGCACTACACAACTCTTATCAATGAAACTACTTATGACATTGTTGCAGAAGAAGTGGTTTACACTCACGCCTGCAATCACCTTTGGACTGACGTTCTAGGTTATGAGATCACTAAGGTAATCAGTGATCGCACCATAGAGGTTCGCAGAATGCGCGCTGACGTTATCATTGACGACATCCCACAACTAGAAAGCGACCCATACGGTGAAGTTTTGCGGATTCGCAGAAAAAGAAACAACCCAGAATACTGGGGCTACAAAGGTCGCAGATTTACGTTAAGCACTAGACCTTTTGCATACCGCGACCCTAACTTCTAATTCCTCAAAGTTTGCCCCCTTCGGGGGGCTTTTTCTCAATCAATCGGAGATAATTATGAGTAACTACGCAATCAAAAACCCGACCTTACGCAAGGTCAAAAATCGCGGCTACAAACCAGTCAAGGTTTGGCTAGATGGTTGGTATAACGGTTGGAAAGTCAAAGAAGGTCGCAAGTTCGATCATGTCTTTCTAGTCACAACTGGTCGCGTTCATCGACTACCAAAAACAAAGCGCATAGTGCGCGACATCTAAGGGGGTGTTAAAATGTTACACGAATACCAAAAAACCTATATGGACTTAAACGAGCAAAAGCCAGTGCAAGATAACAACGTAAAAAGCATCATTGGCGCAATCGTTTTATTTACACTTTATGCCATTGTTTCGACTATGGATTACCAAGACTGCTTGAGAGGTGCGACATCATGCTAGAGCATTATGAAGATTTTGTTTACAGGCATTGGGACATACTTGCCAAAGAAGATGCGCGTTTGTCTGACCTGCCTAATGAAGCACTAGACGAGGCTGTTTACATTTGGCTGACCACACACAAGTCATGGTATCCAGACATCTATCCGGCAACATTCAGCACAGGTGTTTGCGATATAGCTACAGAAATGCTGTTTGGAAAGAAGCCAGTTGCAAGCAAGATAGTTAGCAACCTGTTTATCGCAATGGCAGAAGATGACGATTCTAACGACAGAGATGATCTTTGGTGGTCATGTGCAGGATACCTAGACGAGATAGTCAATGTTAGAAACTTTGCAGAGGAGTTTAGAGAGAAGGTCTATCTTTACTTAGAGTGCGATTTGGAAGATGAGATATTTAATGACTTATACAGCCTGCAAAGACAGGGCGAACAAGAACATGGCATCTACAGATGCGAAATACAGGGGAACTGCTGATGACTGATTTAGCAAAAAAATGGCAAGAGTTAAGAGACGAATACCCGCCTCTTGAAATACCACATGACAAAGAAGAACGCACAGCGTTTGAAAACTGGGTGGCAGAGATGGGATGTGATGGTCTAATTGCACTAGGCGGCATAAAGGGGCAGAATGATGAATGATTTAATTAAAGAGGCACACAAGATGGCAGACAAAGCACTGTTTAAAGCTAAACTAGATAGCGCAAAGCAAGACGCAGTTAAGTGGTTGCAAGGCGAAGCAGAAGGTTTTAAAAGATGGCATATTCTTTTATTGATGGTTGTGCCTTTCGCTGTCGGATTCTTGGTTGCCTAAAAACTCCACAGGTCAAGGTTACTTTCCTCTAACCCGATTGAGCCAGAGTGATGCACTGGTGACCGAAACGCATCATTACCTACCAACATATCCCTAATCACTAAACATCATTAGCTAATAGCCATAGAACGCCCTAGAATGCCGCCTAACGCACTTGGGGGCTAAATGAAGTTCATCATACTATTCACACTTACAATGCTTGTAATGATCGCTAAAGACGATTTAAAGGGCTATCGCAGAAATCAAACGATTGATTCACACAATGTCATCCGATAGACTGTCTGTACCTATATAACCCAAAGCGGGGGTGCGGCATGGACTTACATCTAATTAATCGAGTTGTAGAGTGCGAAGAAAACGGATGGCATGATTTGCTGTCTAAGCTAGACCAGATCGTTCAGTCACTAATGGACAACCCATCAGCAGGTCATCAGATTAAGACTGCATTGACCTATTGGGCAGATGCGGTTGACTGTCGGGTGAATGGACTGCCACCAGAAGAACATGAGATCATAATGAAGAACCCAATCATGGATGTCAGACAGGCATTCGGACAGGATATGTAATGGCAAGACCGAAATGGATACCCGATGCTGATATATGTAAAGAAGCGCAAAACATGGCGGCAAGAGGGCTTACAGTGGCGCAGATAGCGGATTGTTTAGGCATATCTGAGACTGTTATCTATGAGAGACAAAAAGAATATCCGGAGTTTCTGGAGTCTATAAAAAGGGGCAGGAGTAAAGGTCTACAGGATATTACTAATGCCCTATACGAAAAGGCGATGTCTGGCGACAATACGTCAATGATCTTTTACCTAAAGCATAGGGACAGGGACAACTGGGGCGAGCAGTTGATTGAACCAGTGAAAGAGATACCACCTATCAACATCACATTGAATCAGCATGAATCTGACACCACCACAGACTGACATATTCAAAAGCACAGCTAGGTTTCGTGCAGTTGTAGCAGGTCGGCGATTCGGCAAGACGTTTCTGTCTACTGGCGAAATACTAAAGGCGGCTATAAGCGGCACAAAGAAGAATGTCTGGTATGTAGCACCGACCTATGGGGCGGCTAAAGAGATTGCTTGGGATATGCTTATCAACACCATCCCAGAAGAATATATCCTTAAAACGAACGAGACAGCCCTCACAATCAAGCTAATTAATGGCAGTGTCATAGCACTAAAAGGCGCAGAGAAGCCCAACAACCTGCGAGGCAGAAGCCTAGACTTTGTTGTACTGGATGAGTTTGCAGATATGCGACCAGAAGCATGGTATGAGGTGCTTAGACCATCACTATCAGACAGGCAAGGTAGCGCACTGTTTATCGGTACACCTAAAGGCAGAAACCATTTCTATGAGTTGTGGGCTACAGGGGTGAAAGGACAGGATGAATGGCAGTCGTTCCAGTACACAACCCTGCAAGGCGGCAACGTGCCAGAGGAAGAAGTAGAGCAGGCTAAGATAGACCTAGATGAGCGCACCTTTAATCAGGAATACTGCGCCGAGTTTGTCACTTACAAAGGTCTTATCTACTATGGCTTTGACAGAGAATCTAGTGTTTTGGATGTCACAGACAATGGTGGTACACTACACATTGGTATGGATTTCAACCTAGACCCGATGAGTGCTGTCGTCTGTTTAAGACATGGACAGGACTTATTTGCTATAGATGAAATCTGTATGTATGGATCGAATACCGATGAGATGGTTGCTGAGATACGCGAGCGATACGGACACAGGCACATCATCATCTATCCCGATCCTGCATCAAGACAGCGCAAGACTAGCGCAGGTGGTCGAACTGATTTGTCGATCTTACAAAACGCAGGATTCAGCGTTAAGGTTAAGAAGTCACACGCATTGGTCAGGGATAGAATCAATGCAGTGAATAGTAGATTGCAAGCAAGCAACGGAGATAGGCACTTATTTGTCAGCCCTAAGTGTAAGCAGACGATTAAGAGTCTTGAACGACAGACTTATAAGGAAGGAACAAGTCAGCCAGATAAAGACGGCGGCTATGACCACATGAATGACGCGCTAGGTTATTTGGTGGAAACAATGTTCCCGATACGAACCCAATATGAAGTGCAACAGCCGACTAGGTGGACTTGATGAGCGAAACAAACAGCGTAACCGAAACACATCCAACGTATGACCAATACAAGACTCAATGGGAGTTCTTTCTGCGTTCCTACTTAGGTGGCGAACACTACACTGATGGTCTATACCTTACACAATACGTCAGCGAGAATGAACAAGAATACAGCCGCAGACTAGACCTAACCCCGATGGACAATCACTGCAAGAACATTGTTCACATCTACAGTTCTTACTTATGGCGAGTGCCACCGACAAGAGCATTTAACAGCATTGCAAAAGACCCTGCTGTCGAGTCGTTTCTAAAGGATGCTGACCTAGATGGTCGTTCCTTTGATTCGTTTATGCGTCAGTCGCAAATCTGGTCGAGTGTTTATGGTCATGTCTGGTTGATGATGGACAAGCCGGTCAGCAATGCAGGAACTAAGGCAGAAGAACTAGACCAAGACATCAGACCCTATGTGACAATGATAACCCCAGAGAATGTGTTTGACTGGGAGTATGAGCGCACACCTAGCGGCAGGTTTCAGTTGTGCTATCTCAAGATCAGAGAAGAAGTGAATCATGTAGAGGTAGGCGAGACAGAAGCCTATTTCAGAGAATGGCGCAAGGACACGATTAAGACCTATATGCTAAGAAACGATGGTGTCTACAAGGAAGAAATACTAGACAACCCACTAGGCAAGATTCCTGCGGTGTTCCTACCTGCTAACAGATCAAACATTAGAGGCATCGGCATCAGCGATCTAACAGACATCGCGCCAATGCAACGTGCTATCTATCAGGAACTGTCAGAGATCGAGCAGTTGATTCGTATTAGTAACCACCCAACACTGGTCAAGACGTATGAGACAGACGCTAGTGCAGGGGCAGGTGCAGTAATCAACCTACCGGATGACATGGATGCCAATCTAAGACCATATCAGATGCAACCTAGTGGTCAGAACCTAGACGCTGTTAGAAACTCAATAGGCGACAAAGTAGAAGCCATCAACAGAATGTCACACATGGGCGCAGTGCGCGGTAGTGAAGCAGTCAAGCAATCAGGCATAGCATTGCAGACAGAGTTCCAGATGCTGAATGCCAAGCTGTCAGAGAAAGCAGATTTGTTAGAACTGGCAGAAGAACGCCTATGGCATCTGTTCTGCGACTGGCAGAATGTCTACTGCGATGTAGAAGTGTTTTATCCAGATAGTTTCGACCTAAGAGACTACGACAAAGAACTAGTGTTCCTACAGCAGTTGAGAGCGACAGGCGTGAAGTCTACGACACTTGCACAAGAAGTTGATAAGAAGATAGCCGATCTGTTGTTAGACGATGAGAAGCTAGTACAGGCGCATCAAGAGATTGAAGCTAACACTACATCTGTTGGCGACTTTAGCGAAAAGACGCAAATCTACGCATACCACATGGATAACGGAGTGGTTACAGCGAACGAAGTTCGTGAGAAGATCGGTCTTGATGACGTTGAAGGTGGTGACGAACTACTGAAACCTAAAGGTGCTACGCAACAGTCAGAGGTGTAGATGTCTGATAAGACACACGCAGACTTTCTAGCGAAACTAGCCGACAAACACCAAGAAAAGCTAGGTGATGCACTAGTGCGCCTAGAGGGCAGAATCACTGATCTAATGAGTGGTGCGCCCTTAACTGACGGCGAGTTCTTTGATCTTGAGTGGGCAGTAGAGTCAAGAAATGAGTTACGCAAGATAATCGACAAAGAGTATCTGGAAGAAGTCGATAAGATAATTCGTGACTATGACGGCGTAGCAGAACGCGCTACTGACATGATGCGTGAGTATGGCGACTTCACAAAGGTGGACAAAGACGTAGTTAATCAGTTGCAGTCTATAGCGTTTCAGGGATACGAAGCAGTTGGCGAGCAGTATCTATCAGAAGTATCTAAGCAGATTTATGATATGACTTTGGTTGGCACATCGTTCGGCGATGCTGTTAAGAACGTCAGAGATACAGTCAATGGACAGCTAGGTCGTTACTCTAATCAGCAGGTACACGATGGCTTGATGCAGTTTAACGCTAACGTCAATGTCGCAACCGGCAAGCAGAACGGCGCAACTAAGTGGAAGTATCATGGCGGCTTGCAGGACAGCAGTCGGGAGCATTGCAGAGAACACGCAGGCAAGGTCTACACAGAAGAAGAAATAGCCGAGATTTGGTCAGGAGAATGGAAAGGCAAGCAGTCTGGCGACCCTTTTGTTGTTCGAGGCGGTTACAGATGTCAGCATCACTGGCGACCTGTATTCGATGAAGAAGATGTGCAGGATGTAGTAGAAGAAAAGCCTGTCGTATTAGACAAGCCACCAAAAGGCGCACCCGAACAGAAGTCTAGGCAATATGCTGAGATTTCTATACAGAAGAAAATCAAGCCAAAGTATGAGAACTTGCAGTCAGGCGAGATAGGCAAAGACTACACAGCATTTCCTATGGTTGATGGTCTGGCTTCTGTACGGTTTACCAGAGATTCGTACAACAGAAGAAAGCATGGCGATAACTGGATACAACATTCTAGGGATGGCTTTGGCGAGTTAAGACATGAGTTCAGCATTGAGTTGACCAACGTCATGGACACGATGCTTGATGAAACTGCTGAATTAGCACTTAAATATAAAGTGCCACAAGTGCGCGGTCTTGATCTAGCAAGCAGAGGTGTTGCAAGCATGGGTGATGGCGTTCTATCGCTAAACCCTAAACACATGGACAAAACAGCTAAGGCAGTTTTTGTATCACCAGAGGCGCGCAAAAAAGCATTGTCTAAAGTTGAGGATATTGAGAAGCGCAGACTTAAACAGCAAGAGGTCGTTGATAAGCTGAGAAAAGAGAAAGACGATCTCTATGATGCTTGGGCGCAAGCAGAAATAAGTGGTTCAAGCAAGGTAATAGCATTAGAAGAAAAGTACAACAAGGCGGCAGATAACTACTTTAGTGCAACAAGAGAAATGCGAGCAATAAATAGCGAAATTAGAGAACAGCTAAATATAGCAGGCACTAAACAGGTCACTACATGGAAAGTCGGTGACGATTTATCTGACAGACCATACACAGCAGAACAGTTTTTTGCTGACCCACTAGACGACATTAGAAGCACTGTCTATCACGAATATGGACACACAGTGCATCAGGAATATAACAGAAAAGCGTATGTGTTTAGCAATAACGAGCCAGACATAGAGCAGATACTAAAGAAACTAAATCGCAAAAGAGACAAGTTCCAAACTACGCGATACATGGAAAAGAACGGCAAAGAATGGTGGGCAGAGAGTTTTGCACTGCACAATCTAGGTAGAACAGACCTAGTTGACCCTAGAATCAATGCGCTAATTGAAGCGATTGCCGGTTCATCAGTGCGACTCACGCAGGAAGAAATGCAAGCAGTCGTTGATGAAGCAGACAAGAAAATGAAAGCAGAAGCGAAAAAGAGGAAAAAGTAAATGGCAGACTTATTTGAGACAGCACTAAAATTGTCACAGACAGAACCGATGACACAAGAGATCATTGACGCGCTAACAGCATTAGAAGAACTAGCCGAGCCAGAAGAACAGCGCGGCTTGGGAATGATACTTGAGGGCGCAATGATGGAGTTCAACGACAGCGTAAACATGGAGACAGACGATGCCTAATCACTACGGAACACCCAAAAAGAAGAAGAAGCGCAAAACCAAAAAGTAATATGTTAAACTTTTAATTCACCAACTACTCTATATGAGGTTCGTAACATGAGCGATGAAATCATGGAAACACAAGCAGAAACTGAAACTGCACAAATACAGGAAGAAACTAAGACTTTTACACAAGATGAACTAGACCGCATTGTTGCTGATCGTATTGCCAGAGAACAGCGCAAGTTCGATAAGAAGCTAAATGGCATAAACCTAGATGAAGCTAGGGAGTTGCTGTCAGCTAAAGAACAGGCTGATCTGGAAGCACAAAAGCAACGAGGCGAGTTCGACACCATCTTGAAGCAAACAGTCGAGAAGAAAGATGCAGAGATTAATAGCATGAAGTCGCGGTTGCAGGAGACGCTAATAGATGGCGCACTGACATCAGCCGCAAGCAGACATAATGCTGTCGATGTATCGCAGGTCACAACATTGTTGAAAGGCAAAACCAGACTAGCCGCAGATGGCACTGTAGAGGTGCTAGACGCTAATGGAACGCCGAGATACAATGACAGTGGTGATTTGTTATCTGTCAACGAAATGGTGGCAGAATTTTTGACTGCGAATCCGCACTTCGTGAAAGCATCGCAAGGTGGTTCAGGAAGTCAAGGCAATGCAGGTGGGAGTACATCGAAGCCCGATAAGTCGATGGATTGGATAGTCGAGAACTGGAATGAAGGCGGCAGAGAAATCTACGCCAAGATGAAAGCTCAAGGCTAATAACTTTTATCTTTTATTTTTAAGGAATTTTTATCATGGCTAATACTACTTCTACATCCCTAGCGGGATTATTTAGCGACATTGTCGCACAAGCGCGTTTTACTGCGGAGCAAGGTTCACTATTGCAAGGCATCGTTAAAACTTATGACATCAGCGACACTTCTGGCAAAGTTGTTCAAGTGCCTAAGTATGGCAAAGTGGCTGCGGCGGCATTGACCGAAGGTACTGACCAGACTGCTGTTGCGGCAACTATGACTCCTGTTGACGTTGAAGTTGGCGGTGTTGGTGCTGTTGTAAACGTAACTGACATCGCTACTTTTGGCGGACAAGGTGACGTAATCACTGAACTTGGCACTGTATTAGGTAACGCTATTGCAGTAAAAATGGACAAAGACGTTATCGCTAAATTCGATGGTTTCACTAACACTGTTGGTTCAGCTACAACTGCACTAGACGTAAGTCTACTTCTACAAGCAATCGCCAATGTGCGTAACAACGCCTACACTGGTCGCCTAGCTTGTGTTCTAAACCCACTACAAGCGCGTCACTTGAAAGCTGACCTATTGACTGGTTCGCCTTTCGCTAACGATGTTGCTAACGAAGCAATGAAAACTGGTTTTGTTGGTCACATTGCAGGTTGTGATGTTTATGAGCATAACGAAATCGCTATTGCTAGTAACGCGGCGAAAGGTGCAGTATTCGCACCAGAAGCTATCGCACTAGCTATGAAGCGCGACTTCACACTAGAGCAAGAGCGCAACGCATCATTGCGTTCTACTGAGTTAGTAGCAACTGCATTCTACGGAGTTGCTGAATTGGAAGATGGCGCAGGTTGCGAAATCTTTACCAAAACTAACTAAGTTAGTGGTAATCCTAGCCCCTACTTCGGTGGGGGCTTTCTTTCAGGAGTTAATATGGCTATTACATATCGCGGAGAAAGATTTGAGGGCTACAACAAGCCCAAGCGCACATCTAAGCATAAGACCAAGTCACACGCTGTCTTGGCAAAAGAAGGCGACAAGATCAAGCTGATTCGCTTTGGTCAGCAGGGCGCAGATAACAAGCCACCTAGAAAGAATGAAACAGAAGCGGACAAAGCAAAGCGCAGGGCGTTCAAGAAGCGTCATGCAAAGAACATAGCCAAAGGCAAGATGTCGGCGGCTTTTTGGTCAGATAAGGTGAAATGGTAATGGCATTTTCAGAAGATAAAAACCTGCAAGACCTAGTGCCAGATATTCTGCAACTAGGCATTGATACATTCAGCGATGAGCATGATCGAGCAGAGGCAGACATTCTGCGTCACCTACGCATTGACTGGTGGGAAAGGAAAGGCATCAGTGGTGACTTAAACAAAGACTATCTGACCAACTCACAGTTCACCAGACTGTCGGCTTATTTGGTTCTATGGAAATATGCACTACCACAGTTGACCAACTGGGTAGACGGCGACAGATTCCAGAACATGATTGAGTTTTACAAAGCCAGATATGGCGAAGAATTAGAGCAGATTCTGCGCGATGGTATCGAATACGATGCAGATGATGACGGCACTATTGAGCAGGGTGAGAAGAAAACTTACCACAGTGGCAGGCTGACTAGATAATGAATCTTTTTTTGTTCGACAACATCAAGAAGCAAAGCCTAAAGATGAACATCACAGGTTCAGGCTATGACCCAAAGAAACTTGATCGAGCAATATCGCGCACAGCGCAACTAGCAGAATCTATCATTGTCAATAAGACCGAGAGTGGCAAAGACTTTAAAGACAAAGCATTTAAGGCGTACAGCACAAAAGGCGCAAATGATGGCTATTACGGTTGGCGCAAAAGATTAGGCAAAAGCACAACACCTAATCTGCAAGATACAGGGCAGATGCTCGCGTCAATAACAAGCAAGGCAAGAGACGGAAAGGCGACAATCTTTTTTACAAATGCAGACGCGGCTAAGAAGGCGGCATTCAACCAAAAGACTAGACCGTTTTTTGCACTAAGCAGAAACACAAAAGACAGGCTGATGAAGTTCTTTCAGAAGGATGTTAAATGAGCATTAGAGAAGCAATAGCAGACGACATAGTCAAGCAACTAAAATCTGTCACAACGCCTGTAAAGGTTAAATATGTGACAAGAGAACCCTTTGACTTTGAGAAGTTAAGCAACGCACAATTTCCTGCTATACTTGTAAGATCAACGGATGAAGATCGCAGTGACAGCACATTGGGCGGCACTGCAACGCAAAGGTTTGCGACAATTAACTACCAACTGATCTGCTATGTGAAAGGCGCAAAGATAGACACAGCTAGAAACTTGCTGATTGAGGCGGTAGAAGAAAAGTTAGACGTTGACAGAACGCGAGGTTCTAATGCTTTAGACACGCAGATTGTTAGTGTTGAAACTGATGAAGGTTCTATCGCCCCTGTCGGGGGTGTAATTTTAACGCTGAGGGTGTTGTATAACTACACGCGAGGCACAGTTTAATATATATGAGGCAATAAAATGGCTATTGAAATTGGAAGAAGTGGTGTTGTAAAGATCGGCACATCAGCATCTGATGAAGCGGCGGTTGGTAGCGTTCGCAGTTTCTCTATCGAGGAATCGGCAGACACTATTGAGACAAGTGTAATGGGCGACACAGCGCGCACTTATGTAAAAGGTTTTACTACTGCAACAGTGAGCATCGAAGCATACTGGGATGAACTTGACGCACAGCAGTTGTTAATGGATGCAGGCGACACAGTATTTTTTGAAGTGCAACCAACTGGCGCAGGTACAAGCGGCGATGACACTAAGCACTACACTGGTTCTGGCATCGTTACTAGCAAAAGCATTAACGCGCCTTTTGATGGTGTTGTTGAAGCAAGTTTCTCTATACAAGTATCAGGTGCTGTTGCAGAAGTTGAAGTTTAATCTTAACTAAAGGGGATAAACTATGGGATTAGCTAAAGAGTTAAGACAAAGACGTAACATCAAAGCAAAAGAAGTCATTGTGCCAGAGTGGGGTGACGAATCTGGAGCGTTTAAGTTGTACTGCAATCCAATAACTTGCAAAGACTTAGCAGTGCTACAGAAGAAGCACCCCGACTTTTTAAGCAATACTTCAATCACAGCAATGGTTGACCTTATCATCATAAAGGCAGTTGATGCTGACGGTAAAAGATTGTTTAGCGGCATGGAAGATCGCGATGAACTGATGCAAGAAGATACAACTGTAATTAGCGAAATTGCTACACAGATGTTTACTGATATTGAATCGCAGGAAGATGTAGAAAAAAACTAAAATCCGATCAGTTTAGAATGAACTTGCTACACCTAGCTGATCGGTTACATAAGACTGTTGATGAAATTGAAGAAATCAGTGTCACTGAGTATTACGAGTGGATGGCTTATTTTGCAATACTAAAAAAGGAAGCAGACAAGAATGGCTAGTAACAAATTCCAGATAGTAATATCAGCACTAGACATGACTGACAAAGCACTTGGCGCAGTACGCAAAAGGCTTGGTGCAGTTGGCAGAAGTGTTGACCGCTTGAAGAAAAGGTTTCCTAATCTTAGTGCTGTTGCAGGTGGCGCATTTAAAAAGATTGCAAGCGGATTAAAGTCTGTTGCTAAGTTTGCAGGTATTGCATCGGTAGCAACCGCAGGTATTTTTGCGGTGATGATTAAGTCGAGCATGAGTGCAATAGACAATCTAGGCAAAACTGCTAGAAAGATTGGTGTCACTACTGAGGCATTAGCGTCAATGCGTTATGCCGCAAAGCTAACCGGTGTCGAAACAGCCACTATGGACATGGCTTTACAGCGTTTCACACGAAGGGCGGCAGAGGCGGCTAAAGGCACAGGTGAAGCTAAGGGCGCGCTAAAGGAGTTGCGACTAGACGCTAGAGAACTGGTCAAGTTGCCACTAGAAGAACAGATGCAAGCCCTAGCCGGTGCGTTTGAGGAAGTAGAAACAGACGCAGATAAAGTTAGACTAGCAATGAAACTGTTTGACTCTGAGGGTGTTGCGTTAGTCAACACGTTAGGTCTTGGTAAAGAAGGGCTTATAGAGTTAGCAGAAGAAGCTGACAACTTAGGCATCGTGCTATCAGGAAGTGCGGTGCAAGGTGTCGAAGATGCTAATGACGAATTTACCCGACTTGGCACGTTATTCAAAGGCATTAAAGACAATGTCACTGCCGCACTAGCCCCCGCATTAGGCACTCTTGCAGATACACTTAAAAACAAAGTATTGACCGCTATTAAAGAAACTGATGGCGGTGTTGCACAGTTTGGCAGAAATCTAGCCATTAAGATTCTTGAAGGTGTAGGCAAAGCGGTCTTAGGTTTGCAGGCACTAGTCAATGGCGTAATAAGCGCATTCAACGACATAACTCTTGCGGCGGCATCGTTCACTGGTTTTTTCCGTAGCGATGACCATAAGAATGCACAGCAGTTAAATGCAGAAATGAAAAAGATCAATGCGCGCATGAAAGAGCGCGATGAGTTGATGAAAACGCAAAACAACAGAATGGCAAAAGGCAGTCAGTTGGCGCAAGAGTCAGATCAAGCGCAACTGGACAGACTGCAAGCATTGCTTGATAAGCGCGTAGAAATAGGCGATACAACACTTCTGCCAGAAATGAATTTTGGCGATGCTATTAATGAGACTATTGAGAACCTAATTTCAGGCATCAACAGCGTAGGCGAAGCGCGTCAGAACGCGAACACAAAAGGTGATCTTGTACCGCCTAACGAAACTGTCAAAAGTGGACTGCAAAAAAACTTTGAAACTTTAAAAGAAGTCGGCAAGCAAGAAATCAAATATGAAGAAATGCGAGCCGATGAGAAGGCAAAACACGTTGCAGGTGGTCTTGCTAAAAACCTAGCTATGGCAGGGCAGAACAGCAAGAAGATGTTTAAGCTGTCGCAGGCGGCAGGTATTGCAGAGGCATTAATAAGCACTTATCAGGGCGCGGCAAAATCAATGGGTGCATATCCATTCCCTATCAATGTGGCTATGGCGGCGGCATCTATTGCGGCAGGCATGGCACAAGTGTCAGCAATTAAGTCGCAAACACCACCATCGTTTGACGGCGGTGGCTTTACTGGTTCAGGCGCAAGAAGTGGCGGTGTAGATGGTAAGGGCGGCTTCCACGCTATACTGCACCCGAATGAAACTGTTGTGGATCATACAAAGCCAAGAAAAAAGGATGAAACTAAGAAAGCAACGCAGGGACTTGTCAGCAAGCTAGGAATGCCAGACTTAACAAAGGCGATAAGCAAGATGCCAAGTTTTGAAGGCGGTGGTTACACAGGCGGTAAAATGGCAATGCCTGCACCGGTTGTTGTCAATAATGTAAATGCGACAGAATCTAACCGCGAGCCTGTAGTTGTAAATCAAACGATAAACGTAACGACTGGCGTACAGTCAACAGTTCGAGCAGAGATTGCAAATCTGCTACCACAAATATCAGATGCCGCAAAACAGGCGGTTTTAGAAGAAACAGCAAAAGGCGGTTTCTATCAAAGCAACTTGAGGAGCGCATAAATGCCTTTGACCTATCCAGTTGATTTTCCCGAATTTGACGGAAAGACGCCAATCCAAAAAATGACGATGCGTTTAAAAGAGGCGACCACAATGACTGAGTCTCCTTTTAATTACACACAGCTAGTCAATACATACAAAGCCGCACGATGGGAAGCAGAGATCACTTTGCGCCCTTTATCACACGCAGAAGGCAGAACCTTTTCAGCTTTTTTAGCGTCTTTTCGGGGTAGATTAAACACGTTTTTTCTTGCACACCCTTTAGAGGTTCTTCCTAGCAATTTGACAGTAACATCATCTGGAACTTTCCAAGCAGGAAGCACCCAGTTGCGTATAGACAACACGCAGACTAATACTGATTTAAAAGCAGGCAAGCATATAGCCATTAATCAGCATATTTATGTCATGCTTGAAGATGTTGATGGCGGGGTTTCTAGGCTAATAGACATTGCGCCACACTTAAAAAATCAAGTAGTGGACAACGCAAATATCGAAGTAGATGAGCCAAAAGGACAGTGGCGTTTAGCTACAAGTAACTTTGATTTTGATATAGATCGCGCATCAAAATATAGTTTCAGCTTTTCCTGCATAGAGGTAATCTGATGTCTACAATGGAAACCACGAGAGATCGCGGAACTACAAGACTGGCATTTACTGTCAAGATTGATTTGCCTAATGAGGGGATAATTCATGTCACAAATCTGCCGCACAATGTTGCTGTTGGCGTAGGTGGTACAGAAGGCACTGCAACACCTGCCGGAGATCAGTTGCAGATAAGCAATACAACTATGTCTCAAGACTTAGGTTATTCAGATTTAACAATTACCCTGTCAGGTCTTAATAGTGATTTTGTTGAAGCGGCGCGTGATTATAATTTTCAAGGCAATTCAGTTAAGGTCTTTTATCTTATGGACAAGGGCTTTAGCAACAATTATGCAAGTAAGCTAGGGTTTCGCGGTTTGATTGAAGATATGATTTACATGGATACTGGCAACGATATAACAGTGCAGTTGAAATGCACTAATTTCTTAGTCAGACTTGGTGACTCTAACGTCAGGCGGTACACTAAAGAAGATCAGTTAAGATACTACACGCAGAGTCAGGACAAAGGTTTTAACTTTGTCGAAAGCATTGCAGATCAAGAATTAGTATGGGGGGAATAAATGAATTACAACAAAGAAACGATCTCTACAATCAAAGACGACATCGCGCCTCTTGTCACTGCGGTTTATGATGAGGTTGAAGTTGACACAGACAAACTAGCATTCAGCTTAGACTGGGATTCTTATAACAAGCTAGAACAGCTTGATATGTTGCATATTTTTACTGCTAGAAAACAGGAAAAACTAGTTGGGTTTTTAGTAATGATAGCAACTAAATCGCTACACGCATCAAACAACATAGTTGCCGCAAGCGATGTGATCTACATACAGCCAAGCGAAAGAAAAGGAAACGTAGCAAAAAAGTTTATCCAATATGCAGAAAAAAGCCTAGCTGATCTAGGTGTTAGTGCAATGTTTATAACAATGAAAACTAAAGCCCCTTTTGATAAATTATTAGAAAGTGTTGGGTTCTCTAACACAGAAAAAGTCTTTCAAAAATATATCGGAGATAAATAATGGCGGCGGCTATACCCTTAATTGTTGGAGTTGGTACTGCTGTTGCTACTACTAGCATTGTTATCGGGGCGGCAGTTGGTCTTGCGACTGCGCTTGTTATGGACAACGTCACACAGCCAGACATTCCAGATGTTAGTGCAGTAGCAGATACAATAAGCGGCAGAAATGTCAGCACAAAAAAAGTAACAAAAGCGCGTGAAATTATTTATGGAGAAGTTAGAAAAGGCGGCAACATAGTTTATGAAGTAGTGCATGGCACTGATAATGTTTACTTAACACAGATTTTTGCCATTTGTCAGGGCGAGATAAGATCGGTAGATCATGTTTATTTTGGCGATGAAGAAGTGTGGGAAGTAGGGGCTGGTCTGCAAGGCGATTGGCGAAGCGGGGAAGAATTTTCTGGTCATCTTTTGGTAAATACAAAGGTTGGTCAGACTTATGAGGATTCATACTATGTTGTTAATGTCAACGAATGGAGTACCTTGCATAGGCTAAACGGCGTAGCTAGTGCAATGGTTAGGTTTAGATTTGGCACAGACGCATACCCAAATGGTGTGCCAAAGGTAACTTTTATCGTGAGAGGCATGAAGGTATACGACCCTCGCACTAATGAAAGCAACACTACTGAAACTATCAAGTACTATAGAACTAATCCAGTTCTATGCCTATATGACTATCTGCGAAGCAGTAAGTATGGCGCAGGGCTTGATAGAGATATGTTTGACATGGAGAACATCAAAAATGCCGCTAATTGGTGTGATGCTAATATGTCAGACGGAACTAAACGATTCGAATGTCATGGCGTTTTAAACACAAAAACATCTATCAGGGAAAACATCAAAAAACTATTGACCTGCATGATGGGACAGCTTGTTTATCACGATGGTAAATTTTTGATTTATCCTTATCAGTATAGGTCGGTAAACGATAGCATAGTAATAGACGAGCGAGTTTTGACAAGCAGTTTTGTTGTCTCTAACGCCATACCAAGACGACAGCAGTACAACTTGGTCAAAGGCGAATATGTAAGCAAACACGCAAATTATGTCGCTACAGAATACCCCCCGCAGACTGATGCTACTTATGTGTCAAATGACGGCGGTAAAGAATTGCCGCTTAACCTTAATCTACCATTTACGACAGACACTAAACACGCGCAAAGACTTGCTAAACTGATGCTAAAGAAAAGCAGAAGATTGCGTACAGCAAAATTTTCTATGAATGCTACAGGATACGAACTTGCACTTGGTGACAATGTAAAAATTTCAAATGAAAAATTAGGATACGATGAAAAGGTTTTTGAAATTACGCGACTGACTACAAAGATCACTGGTACTACTGGCATGGAATATGATATTGAATGTCGAGAAAATGATTCAGAATACTATGACATTAGTAGTTTCACGCCGGTTGATTTTAGTCAGGAAACTGTTGATTTGCCAACAACTTCGGCGGCAAACAGGGTAGATAATGTGGTGCATAGCTTTGTAATGAAAATCATTGAAGGAAAACCGAGAACAGTTTGGTCATTAACTTGGATGCCACCAGAAGGGACAATAGTTGATCGGTATGCGATCTCTGTTGGCGATTCTACGGTTTCGACTAGGCATTATGAGAAATATCAGACAGTTGAAAGGGTTGTTGACTATGTAGTGCCAGAAGATGTAGATAGTGTGAAATTTGTAATTTACGCAATAAATAGCAAGCAAAAATACAGTCAGAAGTACGAAATCACACAGTCAGTCACACAGCGATGGGAAGATAACAGCAAGTATCAAGATTTGCTTATCGGCGACCCCTCTGTACAGCCAACAAAAGCACAGTACAAAGAAATTTTTGGTCGCAACCCGCAAGATGGTGACAGTATATTGGTCGTAGAAGTCGATCGTGATGGCACTATCACAGCAAGTAAAAGATGGACTTTCACAGAACAGAAACTCGGCTATTATATGTCAACGCCGACTTATCTTTTAGAGCGTGAAAATGAAATGACTGGTGAATGGAAACTAACCTATTCACTAAGCAAAGATATATCACGAGGTGCTGACGTTACATGGTCTTTTACTGGCACAAATTTCAACACCACACTGCCTGTTTCTAGCGGAAAGACTGACTTTGACAATGTAACTTTAACTGTATTAGATGACCCATTGGGCGGCATGGACATAGCAGAATTTAAAGTCACGTTTCCATTCTCTGAGTGGGGCGGCATAACGCCAGCAGGTGAGCAACATCAGTTTTTAAAAGACTACACTATATACGCGACATTTGTAGACGATAGCGGCGTAACGCAAAACTATGAAGCCACCGTGACTATTGGATTCCTTATTTACGGCGAATAGATAGGAGAAAGAGAAATATGCCATTTCGTAGCATAAAGACCGTCAGTGGCGACATGATTGTTGATGGTTCTATTGAAGCAGATCAGATCAAAGCTAACACTATCACAGCTAATAAGTTTAGCGGCGCAGTTGAAGAAGAATATCGCTGTCATGGCGGCACATTGTATGTAGGAACTATAAACACTGACTACGAAATTCTGGCATTCGATCACCCTGCGACAGAGTGGGATATTGCAAAAGGCAGAAGCATCAACTGTCATGTAAACATGGCTTTGTTTGCAGGCACATCTTCGCACAGGATTGGTAACGTAACCTTTAAGCAAGAAATACAAGTGCCAAACTTTTGGAATCCAAATGCAATAGCAGGCGTTTCTCAAGATGCTATTCCTGCACAATACTGGCAAAGAGTTGTCATGGATGGCAACCAAGTAAACAAGTTCTCAAGCAATATGGTCATGGCTTATGTAAACAATAGCCCAGTTTATAGAACCTATAGAAACCTAAAAGTTATTTATGATATTGAAGGTAGCGAGTTAGTTCTTAACGGTGGCTTTTCTAGCACTAGCGACTGGACAGTAGCAAACGGCACATTCACTACTCCCTATTACGGCACACTAAATGGCGTTTCTGGTAGCACTGAAAAGGCGCAAATATCGCAAGCTGTTACAGTTACAGCAGGGAAAAAATACCGACTTAAATACGATCAGCCAACTTCTACTCCCTATAAAGTTATTGTAAGCACATCAACTGACCCAGATGACGAAATAGAATATCAAGGCGGATTAGGTTGGGATACAGTTTCCGGCACGAATGTCAGAGAGTTTATTGTTGATGTCGCAACGATATACATAATCATTCAGACCGAAGATGCAGGTGATGACTCGGCGTTTTTCGACAATGTAAGTTTGAAAGAATTGCAGACCAAAACCTATGTAGACATTAACGCCTATCCTACTTCACTAATACCGGTAACAGGAACGCACATTCTTTATAACGGATTGACGACAGGAGCAACAGCAGGGACATGGGTAATTGCAAAACAACAGATTCACACAGTGTCTAATGACAACAGTTATTCTAAGTATGAGAACGTCTATATGCACACTTACTTAGGCAGGTTTCATAGGGATGTTAAGTGCAGGCTTAGAATAAGACACGCTATTGGTTCTATTAGCACTACCGCCTTGCGAGTCAATGATGCAGACATCACATTACACAGCAGAATAGTAGGCTAGTTATGATAGTAATAGGATATATACAAATCAATCCAGACGACTTTACTGAAACGCAAACTGTTGTCGGTGAATACGAAGTGACAGAAGAAGGGCAAAATGCTTTTACCGAAATGATTGCAGAGCATAGTGACACTGAAAATGTTAGTATGTTTTTCTGGGGTTCGCGTATTAACCCCGATGAATATGTAATAGTGGCTTACAGAGACAACGAGGACTAAACAATGTCAGCAGGAAACTATGATATAACAATAGATCAGGGTTCAGACTTTGAGTTGACACTGGTTATTAAAGACGGCGACAACCCAAGAAACCTAGATGGACATCTAGCCAGAGGTCATCTCCGAGCAACAATGGACACAGCGCAACATTGGGCGTTTGATTTTAGCGACAGCAGTTATGACAACACTGGCACACTAGTTATGAAGCTAGGCAACGACCCAGAAGATAACACTGGACACACTGGTCATTTAACAGAAGGCAACTATGTCTATGATGTCGAAATATACACATCAGGCGATGCGACAGTAGAGCGCATTCTACAAGGCAAGGCAAAGGTCACTAGAGAGGTGACTAGATAGTGGGCGTATCTGTCACAGAAAATGTGACATCTGTAACAGCGACTGGTGATGTTACTGTAGAGATCACAGAAAACGTAACAAATGTTGCAGTGTCAGACAGCACTGCGACCCTTACTGTTACGCCTACGCAAACCACAGTTGAAGTCTCTGGCAACACGACAAGCATCAATGTTACCGGTTCAGACACTAGCGTAAACGTCACAGAAGATGTAGTCGGTACAAGTGGCGCGCAAACTATAACTGGTTCACTGACCTTTAAAGGCACAAAGCCTATAGTTTCAGGCAACACTTACGAACCGCTAATAAATTTAAAAATGCTTGGCACAATTGGTAACTATAATTCTTCTGGGACAATAGGCGGTAAGTCTTTTTCTAGCGCGCCGCCTGCTTTAGCGATCGGCAAAGGCAATGCAGGATTTTCAATGAGTGACTTTTTTGGCAATTGCTATATCTTACCTGTAAACGCCGATACCGGTGTCAATGTCGATAATAAAGTAAATTTTGGCACTAGCTTTCACAGATATAAAATTGGCTACTTTGCGAGTGGCACATTCACTTCATCTGATGCAAACGAAAAGCGTGACATAGAAGAACTGAATGATGCTGAACTGAGAGTTGCTACAAGATGCAAAGCATTGCTTAAAAAGTATCGCAGAACAGAAGCTATAGAAGAAAAAGGCGATGGTGCGCGTATTCATTTTGGAATCATAGCGCAGGAACTTGACGATGCCTTTACAGCCGAAGGATTAGATGCACACAGATACGCAATGTTTATCGAAGATACTGCTTATTATACAGAAGAAGGTGGCGAACCTTATGTGAGTCTTCACGCTATACCAGAAGAACTAAGAGATGACGCAATAGTACAGACTAGGCTAGGCGTTAGATACGAGCAACTTTTAGCTTTTATAATCGCGGCTTTATAAAAAGTGCAACAGACAAATTCATTTCAAGCTATAATGTTTTAATAGCCAATAACTAATCAGGTTTAAATGTGATGAAGATTGAAAACGGCGAAGCAAAGATTCCCTTTAGCACTATCATAATTATTGTGGTGCAGTTGGTCGCCCTTGTTGCTTTCGCTACAAACCTTTCTGCCGATATTGATAAAACAGAAGCAGAGATAGTTAGGCATGACACGCGCATCAGCCAGATCGAAACCACAATGCACACGCAACAAGTAACTCTAGCTAGAATAGATGAGAACTTGAAGCACATGATGCAGAAGATTGACCGACTTGCAAAATGAAACGGCTATTTTTGCTATGCGTTTTAGCAAGCAGTTCGTTTGCTAATCAGCAGGAAGGTTCTTTAAACAACTACAACGAATCATCTACTGTCAATTCAAATAACAACACAGAAGACAATTCTGTATCAAACACTTATTCTGGTGCAGGTGCGGCGAGCCAGATACCAGTAGGCAGTGCAATATCGCCAAGCTATATGTCAAACAGCCAAGAAACCTGCTTACAAGGCACTGGTTCGTCAGTTCAGACTGTACTGGTAGGTTGGTCTACTGGTGAGTACAAAACCGATTTAGACTGCGTTAGAAGGCGAGATTCTTTGATTCTAGAGAAGCTAGGAATGAAAGTCGCGGCAGTAGGGAGAATGTGCGAAAGCGTACAGGTGTTTAGAGCAATGCTCAACAGTGGCACACCTTGTCCGATTTTGTCAGGGGGAAAATTGGTGGTTGGTCGCAAAGCATTAATGGTGCTAAAGACACAGCCAGAAACTTATATTCCAGACTACAAAGACAATGCTGACTATTATGACGCACTGTTGCAGATCGGTGAGGTGGTAGAAAATGAAGAAGATGATGTGGACATTGTTGCTAAGTTCCGCACTAGCAAACAGCAACGAACTCAATAATTTAATCAATACGTCAGGCGCAATCGTTGACCAGATGCAGACAGGTGTAATGATGGTGGGCAGTGCTATGGAGTATTCGCATCATGGTAGCGCACTATCAGATGGCACAGCGCACCAGTCGGCACAGATAACTACAGATCAAGTGCAAGCCTACAACAACGCGCTAATGGGAATGTCTAGCTATTTACCTTATGGCGACCTTAAAGCTGTCTTAGAAAGCAAAGCAGACGATCACCTACAGCTAATGGATGAAGCTATAGATGTGTTTACCGGTGCGGTTGTCGAAATGGCTACAGTGCAACAGGTCAGCGACATGGCATCAGAAGCCGCAACACCACAAGAAGAAGAACAGGTTCAGGACTTTGTAACTGCTAACGTAGAGACACTACAGATTAGCCAAGAGACTGTTGACGAATACAACACCAGTCTGGTTGATATAGAGGAAAATGCCAACGCCGCCAGTGCGTTCATAGCAGTCAGTCAGAATGAAGAAGCTATGGCGTTTTTTGAAAATGGCATTGAGAGCGCAAACACAACAGCAGAACAGACAAACATTTTCTACGATGCAAATCAGCAGTGGGTTTCTATGGGCTACAACACCACAAGAAACCTAAGTGCTGTCTACCTAAATGGTCAGAACTTTGGAATAGACCTATATATTACTGAGGCTGATATACTAGCGGCAGGTAGTGAGTCAGAGTTCTACCAAACAAGCCCTTTGGCGCAGGGCTACAAATGTTTCTTTGAGCAGGAGTGCTAATGAGTCTGCAAGACACTGAACTAAAGATTGGTGGCGTACAATTCAAAGGTATCTATGTGGCTGTCGTTTTGTCAGTTGCTACTAGTTTGGCAACTGTTATCTGGACAGCAAGCACGTTATATTCTAGGCTTGAATCTGTAGAAAACAGACACATACCCAACGTGAAGCCAATGCAAGAAGAAATTAATTTGATACAACAGCAGTTGCGCGATAACGATGTAAGCCAATTACAGGCGAAATTAGCGACTTTAGGAACTAACCTTGCAACCATAATGGAACAGCAAGATAAGCTGTTAGAACTCAATTCCGAGCTTTCTACGCTATCTAAAGAGATAGAAGCTATGAAAGGAACAGTAGCGGCGGCAGAAGTCATTACAAAGGACAACGAAGATATAGCAGAAAGGGTGGTGATACTGCAAAAGGAAGCAGAGGATTTGTGGGAAGCAGTCCAGTATCTTTCAAACCCCTATAGGTGATTTATGTGGATGAACTTAATTAAGCCAGTTGCAGACATCGCAGGTGGCTACTTAAAGAACAAGGCAGAGGTCAAACAAGCACAGCACAAGGCAAAGATGAAGGTCATTGAGAATGATGCCGAGTGGGAAAGCAAGATGGTTGATGCCTCAGCTAATTCACTTAAAGATGAGTTTTGGACTTTGGTTTTAGCGATTCCTATTTTTATGATTGGGTATGCTATAGTAGTCAATGACTTGACTGTCATAGATAGAGTTGAGCAAGGTTTTGCCGCACTAAGTGAATTGCCAGAGTGGTATCAATACCTGCTATTTATTTGCATCAGTTCCAGTTTTGGGATTAAGGGTGCATCAAAGCTAATGAACATGAGGTCTAAATGATGACGGAAGAAACAGTAGAAACTACAGAAGTAGTTGAGCCAAAGCCAAAGGCAAAGGCAAAGCCAAAAAAGAAACAGTATGAATACTTTTCAGAGAAAGAGTTGAAGTGCAAGCACACCGGCGAAAGCGGTATGGATGATAAATTCATGGAAGTGCTTATTGCTATACGCAAAGAGTGCGATTTTCCTTTTCCTATTACTAGCGCATACAGGCATCCCACCCACCCTGCTGAGGCGCGAAAAGAATCTACAGGCGCACACAGTTTAGGTCGGGCAGTAGATGTAGCAGTTCGCGGAGAGAAGGCGTTAAAACTAATTTCTGTAGCACAGGCGCATGGCATTACGCGCATAGGCGTAGCACAGAAAGGCACAAGTCGATTCATTCACATTGATAACTGCACAGAAGAAGATGGATTTCCTAGTGCAATATGGTCTTACTAGCGGACACAAACCCCCAAAGTTTGTCCGAAACGCCCCTTCACTGGGGCTTTTTTTTGCCTATTGATATGCAAAGTGTTGACATCTGTCATCCAATCCCTTAACATCTACAACTCAATCAATCAATTTTATGAGGAATACACACATGAACAAACCAATGACTTCTGAAGAAATCCGCTTTGAACTAGCTGACGCATACGTTGACAAGCTAATTGACAGACTTTTTGAGGACAAAGATAGCGGTCACTATGTGGCAGGTTATCTAGGTCGCATGATAGCGGATGCCGCTAGTCGCGATGATGAGTTGTTTGAAACTTTAGAGATGCACAGCGACCTTTTCCCTAGAAAAAAATAATCAATCGCCCCCTTCGGGGGGCATCAATCTGGAGATAAATATGAACGCACGACAAGAGAAACTTAAAGAAGAAGGTTATCGCCTTGAGCCTATCGGCTTATTCCACACCTACGAAACCATCGAAGAACTGCAAGAGTATGTCGAAGGTTTTTCCAATGATGAAAACAAAGCACTGGCGCATCTTATCATGTCGCTGACATGGAACACCTGCGCTCACTTAACAAAGGAGAACGTCAATGACTAAGACCTTTGATGATCTAACTGACTACGAACGCGGTGAGTATGACTGCGTTCATGGTCATCAAGCGAGAGATTGCGACACTGACGAATACTACAGAGGTTATGGCGAGACATACGCAAAGGAAGCCTGCGCCTCTTGGTATAACGAAGATATTTTTGAACCGTTTATAAAGCAAACTATGGGAGACTATAAAAAATGAGTAACGTATGGCAAACCCTGTCTAAAATTGATGTGTCTAATCACATCGAAACAAAAGGCGGCTTGCACTATCTGTCATGGGGGTGGGCTTGGTCTACCCTCTGTCAGCATTACCCAGAAAGCAGTTACAGCTACACAGAACCTAGATGGTGCGATAAGACAAACACTGTCGAAGTTGAAGTCACTGTAACTGTTGAAGGCAAGTCAATCACTATGTGGCTACCTGTCATGGACTATCGCAACAAAGCTATCGAAAACCCATCAAGCAGAGACATATCCGATGCGCGTATTCGTTGTCTGGTTAAGGCGATTGCGATGCATGGATTAGGGATGTGCCTGTATATGGGGCAGGTAAAGCCGCAGGAGTTTACAGACGCGAGCAAAGAGAAGGAAGAATACGACAACATGATTCTTGATCTTATGCCTAGCGTAAACGCCATTAAAAACGGCATTGCATCTGGTGATCTTTCTACTGCGAATGAAGCATGGAAAGAACTGACAGATACAGAAAAATCAATTTTATGGCGCGCCCCAAGTCGCGGCGGGGTGTTTACGACCCAAGAAAGAGCGACAATGAAAACAACTGAATTTAGAGAAGCCAACTAGGAGATAGAAAAATGAAGTTAAGAGTAAACCTTTCAATAGACGTAACCAAGATCGACAAAGATCGAATCAAGATGGGCAAGAAACGACCAGATGGAACGTATGGCAAATACATTGATTTGACCACCTATCTGGACACTGACAAAGACAGTCAGTATGGCGATCATGGTTTTATCAGTCAGCAGGTTAGCCAAGAAGAACGTGAGGCAGGAACAAAGACACCGATTCTAGGCAACTGCAAAGTCGTATGGTCAGATCAAGAAGTGCCAGAGCAGGTTCAAACTCCTGTCAATGTAAGGGAAGAACAGCAAGCACTGCTAGATGATGACATTCCTTTCTAGGTTAAAAACCCCGCCCCGAAGGGCGGGTAAACCATAGGAGTATAGATGATCGGAAGGGGAACGCCGATCACGTTTAATTTAACACAATGGAGAATCAGATGATACATTTTGGAGAATGTTTGCGGACTGCACAGACGCAAAAAAATGTGACTAGTTCAGCACTAGCAAAAAAGCTAGGTGTTCACAGGCAACAGGTTGCTGTCTGGCGTAACAAAAAAAGCTGTCGTTTAGATACGGCGATAAAGATTTGCAGGGCGTTAGATTACAAATTAGACGACTTTTGCGCCTTGTAAAAGTAAGCCCCCAAGAAGGGGGCTTTACATTCACGACATAAATCGTGACACTTGTAGCACGACCAAACAAGTTAGGGAAGTATAGCACAGTCTGACAATGTATTATGTTGTCCAATAACGCACACTAACCTTTCTTTTTGGTCACTAGTAATCGGGCTAGAGGCTAGGAAATCTCTTAAACAAATCCTAGAGCGAAGTTGACCCTCTTGACATAGCCCCAGATGCAGATCGGTTTCTGCTGATGGATAGACTAGATATTCGATACGATTACGAAAATAACCGCAGAGTCGCGCAAGCCCTTTGATCGAAAATTTAACTGCGACAGGTTAAAGGGTGAAACGTATCTGAAAAATTTATTTTTATAAAACCTTTATCAATAAATCAGGCGAGGTTTACCGAGCCACACAGGAGAACAGCACGATGAAAACAAGATATGATGAAATGCTAGACCAAGCTACAAAATACCACCAAGATCATCCGGAAGTATGGGATGCTTTTGTTGAGTTTACTTTTGACAGAATCAATAAGGGCTACAAAAACTATTCTGTCTACTCAATCATGGAACGCATCAGATGGGATATGGGCAATGTGGGCGGTGACGGAATCACTGAATTTAAGATAGGAAACAATCACAGACCTTTCTATGCGCGATGGTTTATGGAACAATACCCAGAACACGCAGGTTTCTTTAGAACAAGAGCGCAAAAAAGCCACACGACACCTGCTACTGGACTGGACATGAAACCAGATATGGTGATTTAGATGTTGTTAAATACAGGGGAAACCTACCAACCGGAAGAAGCCGACATCATTGCATGGCAGAGAACCTATCCTGCTATTGATGTTCATCAAGAACTAAATGCAATGGAGTCATGGCTAGACGCTAACCCAACACGCCGCAAGACAAGTCGCGGCATAAAGCGATTCATTAATTCATGGCTATCACGCGCACAAGATCGCGGTGGTTCACCACAGGTCAAAGCTAAGAAGCAAAGCAGTCGAGACATTAGCATTGAAGATAAGATGGCAGACATATCATGGGTGACTAATGAAGAAGCTAAGAACAGGGCTAAAAATCACTTTTTAGGCAAGTACGGTTTCTACTGGGATGGAGAAAAGCGAGTCAATGCTTAGATGGTGCGTTTGGGTGGACAATGTAGGGCATTACTTTGATGACATAAACGAAGCACATGAGTTTGCCCAAGCGTTTTTAGACAGTGGAACTGACGCAGTAGTTATTGAGGTTTTACAGGACAACAGAACAATAAACTAAGGGGATAAAATGGGAGCAATAACCTACATTCGTTATGAAGGAACAAAAGCAAAAACACTAGAAAATGGAAAAGAGTACACCTACAAGGATTACGCAAAAGAAGCAGGGGTAGGGTACAGATGCATGGTGTCACGACTGCATGGGAAAAGGGTAGTTTATGACAAGCACTTAGAACCGTTAAACGCGCACAAGATACCAAAGCAGTGGCGCAACGAACCTAACATTACAAACAGCAGGTTCGATCATCCAATAGAAGCATTTTCTGCACAATGGTTGCGAAGGTCATTATGACAGAAGGTGTTTTTACACTAATCAAATCAAAGCACGATGCTGAGAAGAAGCTGAGATTTGTTCAAGACGGCGTTATGGGGTGGGATTACACTCACCCCCTAGCTATCAGATTTGAAGTCTACCGAAACCCTAGATCACTAAGCCAAAACGCAATGTCTCACATCTGGTACAGAGAGATCGCAAAAGCTATGGCAAAGAAAGGTCATGTGGTTGACTATGATGACCCTGCCGAAGCATGGAAATTATGGCTAAAAAAACGCTTTCTAGGCGTTTCTACGATCACCATAGGTAAGCACACCCTTGAGGAGATAAAACGCACTAGCGCGCTTAACAGTGCGGAAATGGCGCATTATCTCGATCAGGTGTATCATTGGGCTATGAATCTTGGCATAAGGCTGTCGATACCAAAAGAAAGTGAATATGCGGAGATAATAAACCAACAGGAGAAGTAGCCGATGGAAAAGCTAGACCCTGCATTACTAAAATCGCTAGAACTTGATTTAACAGAAGCACAGGAAAGATATCTAAACGCAGTAATTGAATGCGGTTCAAACACAAAAGCCGCAAAGAAATTAGGCATAGGCAGACGCGCAGTTGATCGCGGCATGAAGATCATTGAGCGCAAAGCCGCAACACAAGGTGTCGCACCCCATAGGGATATGACACACAGGACAGCAGAAGGATTTGAGACTAAGCGCGTTTCTACAGCGTACAACCAAGACGGTGACATTGCCTTACAGTGGCACATCCAAGAGAAATCTAAAGGCGCAAGCCTAGAAACACTACTAGCCGCCATTGCAGAGTTTGAATGGAAGCCTGCACCAAAGATCAAAGCTACTAACAAGCACGACTCTGAACTGCTTACCCTTTACACACTGACAGACTTTCATCTAGGAATGCACAGTTGGTCTGCTGAGACTGGCGATGACTGGGATATTAAGATCGCAGAGTATGAAGCAGTTTCGGGGGTGCAAAGAATGTGCGATGGTTCACCTGCAAGCGAGACTGCAATTCTAAACCTGCAAGGCGATTTTCTGCACTGGGATGGACTGCTACCAGTTACACCTGCCTCTAAGCACGTTTTAGACGCAGACACGCGATTCTCTAAGCTAATCGACCTATCAATGCAGGTCATCATGCAGGCGATTGAGATACTGCTTAGAAAGCACAAAAAGGTCAAGCTAATAGTCTGCGAAGGCAACCACGATGAAGCTAGTTCTGCATGGCTTAGAAAAGCCTGCAAGAACATCTACGCTAATAACCCAAGACTAGAAGTCGATGACACAGAGTTTCCATATTATGCTCACTTACATGGCGAAATCATGCTAGGATTTCATCATGGGCATAAGAAGAAAAACACAGCACTGCCACAGCTATTTGCATCAGAACCACGCTATAGGACTATGTGGGGCAAGGCAAAGTATTGCTACATCCACACTGGTCACTATCATCACGCAGAGCAAAACATGGCAGAAAACGGCGGTGCTATTGTTGAACGACATCCGACCCTTGCAGGATGTGATGCCTATGCCGCAAGAGGTGGCTACGTTTCATGGCGAGCCGCACACGCGATCACCTATCACATCAACGATGGCGAACACAGTCGCAAGACTGTAGTGCCAAAGCTAAAGGATGCCGACAATGACCAAGATTTTAGATTTTCCACCGAGCAAAAAAGAGGCTAAAAATGCTACGACAATTTCTCGACAGTTTTGTACAGATTGTGGTGGCGGTCTTGATCTCTGGATTGGCACTGATAATGTGGCTTATGGCGTTTGCGCTGTTTGTGATTTTGATGTTGGTACAAAGCCCCTTGTACTTATGGAGACAAGCGACTAGATGGGTAAGCGCAAGACTAGAACAATCGCACAAGAAATAGAAGCGGCGGCAAAGCTGTTGCAAAGACTAGTCAGAATGAAGGCTAGTGACGACAACGGCTATTGCCAGTGCGTAACCTGCGGCAAGGTAGATCACTACAAAGCTATGCAAGGGGGGCATTTTATTCCCAGAGGCAGGACTAGGCTGAAACTGATGACCGAGAACGTGAATCCGCAATGTGCCTACTGTAACCAGTGGGGCATGAAACAGGCACACTATGTGTTGCGATATAGAGAATACATGGTCGATATGTACGGCGAACGCAGGGTGAAAGCAATGGAGAAACTAGCATGGATGCCACCCCCAAAATTTAACCGACAGGACATCTTAGACCTGCAAAAAGAGTTTAAAGAGCAGATTAAAGAACAAGAAAAGCGAATATCTGTCTACTAAAGTGTTGACAGTGTGATTAAGAACCCTTATATTTGTATCTCAATCAATCAATTTATGAGGTTATATCAATGCTTACTACTACTTATTTCAATGTTTATCAGACTATTCCTGCTACGCACATGACTGTCAGCAAGGAGTCACGCCGCAGTTTAGAAAACCATCACGACAAGTTTGTTTGTTACGCTGACGCTGAGGCATTTATGGAGAAAAAACGTGCCTCTT
>BCSF01000181.1_pt1 | contig 29573 bp, 22 predicted proteins | sample 1016431 | NCBI WGS metagenome assembly BCSF01 (sample SAMD00045685;SAMD00045686;SAMD00045687;SAMD00045688;SAMD00045689;SAMD00045690;SAMD00045691;SAMD00045692;SAMD00045684;SAMD00045690;SAMD00045691;SAMD00045692;SAMD00045684;SAMD00045685;SAMD00045686;SAMD00045687;SAMD00045688;SAMD00045689, study... | reverse complement strand
CACTAATATCATCAATAGAGTTCTGACGATTCTTGGTATCCTGACGACGAAGGTCTGGAACAGGAATATAATCAGAAATCAAGGAAGAATCAGCATAACGTTGCGAAAATTCTTGATATGTGAAGCTCCTATGCCGGAGAATTTGAGCTGCGATACCACGATTCGTTTCAATCTCCAAAGTCATAAATGCCTGCTCAAACACACTCCAATGTTGGTGCTTGATACAATAACGCAAAAGTCCAGCATAGTTCTCATTCTCTTGATTTGCTGGATTAGAAACTCGTGCCACATATGCCATCGTCTTTTCGGCATCGGGCGTCACACTGATCAGTTTTACACTCATTTTTGTTCCTCTTTAGTCTGGGTATCCATCGTCGTCATCAAAGATCTCATCGTAATCATGTAGTGTCGGATCTCTCTGATACGTCAAATAACTCTGCGTATCAGAGTAGACTTCTGCTTTCAGAGAATCAACCAACAGTTCAAGATTACGGACAATCAGTTTTAGTTTTTCTTTGTCCATAGAATAGATTTCTCTCTACCCATTTTACACAAAAAAAGAGGGTTCGTCAAGAACCCTCTGAATCTTATTTACTTAGCAACTTGACCTCTGCATAGATTAGAAGAAAAAATGCGGCGGAAAAGGCAGTGAATGATCCTACCAGTGTTCCAATCATTTTGTCTTCTCTCTGAAAAGGTTTTTCTCGAACTTGATTCCGCGATAGATCTCGCTGAACCACTGCTCTTGTTGCAGTTGCTTCAGTGCCTCACGACGCTGTTCGGTGTCGTAAGATTGTCCACGGTAAACGACTTTAGACATAGTTCTACTCCAAAGAAATGAGATGGTTAATCCCGTTCCTTCAGTCGGCTTTTGCGTCCTTGTTATCAAAACATGCTGGATCAGTGTGCTCCATCCACTTAAGGATGATTTCAAACTTCTCAGAGGGAGTGAAAAGAGTAGAAGACTCCATTCCTTCCTTCAACCATTCATAGTCCTCACACCCAAGTTGCATCTCAGGTGGAATATGCATGAATAGGACAGATAGTAATGATAACATAGGATGAACGATCCGTTCCGAGTCGGCTTACTTGCGTCCTCCTTTCGGGGGATGAACGTAAGGGTATTATACCCTTGATACTGTATATAGTCAAGAAGTTTTGTAACTTATGATACAAAACCCTACAGACCCAAAATTTTGCCGGAGTTTTTTCCGACGATTCCGGAAAACAAAAGTCAATTTTCGTTTAGCTTCTTGATTTCAAACAAAGATGACTTCTGATATTTTTTTATCTTCTTATACTCCTTGATGATCTTATCAATCTCACTGTTGGGAATTTTTACAGTGAGATCATTGTTATCATCTGCGGAAACAAATCCAAGTCCAGATCTCCTCTCTTCATCTTTCATATCGATGAAGTCGTTGATGTTCTCTTGGATTTCATCACGAATCAATTGATTTATTTGATCTCGAAGATTTTCCTCATTCATTTCTTTTTCTTCTTTTCGTTTGGTGTGTATCCCCACATCTTAGGGCTAACTGTTCCTTCCGTCCACTTCATTGCTCTAAAATCACGATACTTGTCCCAGTATTGATCAAAGATATCTGATTGAAGACCTTGAACAATATCATGTTTTTCTTCACCATTATCACCATAGGTAACTAGATAAGAATCTCGTGGAAGACTCCTATCATTAGCAGCAGAGGGATCACAATTTGGAGTAATAATATTAATTCCCTTTCCCATATTAGGAACGACCTCCCCAAATGATGTTGGGATATGCTTCTGAAACAATTTCCTTGGTGATCTTATACTTATCAGAAAGTTTTTTATCTTTCACAAGACAAAGAATCTCCGCTTCAAGAGGATGAAGTCCTTCTAAAAGGTTAATGAACATTGTCTCTCTACGAATAGTAGTCAGACTATTGTTACCACCTTTCACAAAGTGATAAAAATGCTTACACTCTCTTCGAAGAGTTGACTTAGCACTGCTGTCCGAAGATCCGATAGAAAAAGAACCCGTCTCATACATTCTGCGAACCTCTTCGGTAATCTTAGTAGAAAGAGTACCACTATAAGTATTCTGATCCGCATATCCAGAATAGGGAACCTCCCCAAAAGGAAGAACAGAGATAGCAGTATCATCAAAGTTCCAGATCAAAAGCATTCTCAAAGCTTCGTGATCATACTTTTGAAGTACTTCAACTTTTTTTGCTTTTGATCTTTGCTTTGATAAGAGATCAAGAATCTCAAAGATCAATGGATTTTTTGGTAGATCTAGACTCTGAGTTGTTGTTTTACTCGTCGTCTTCTTCGTCGTTGATTTCGTAGTCATGATAGTTATCAAAGTTAAATGCAATCACCTCATCTGGAATCAAGTTTCCTTGGTTATCAAACATCTCGGGGTGAGGTCTTGGTACTTCCCGATAGTTCATCATGTATTCTCTAGCAGTCCATCCAATCACTAGTCCCACTACAAGAAATAAAACGGTCAAGAATGAACCAAAAACTAGGCTAACTGCTAACATTTTTCTTTCTCCGGGAAATTGTCTTTCTTTTCCTTGACTTGAAGGAAAACTCGAAATAGATGGTGACTTCCCGATTCAGAAAGCAAACCATCTTTTCGAAGATGATGTGAAATGGATACGTTTGCTCTCTTTTACCTCCATTAAGTAGAAACTCAACGCCACGGTTTCTGTGGACTTCTGATTTATTTATGTTAGGACTTGATGACTTGTTGCTCTTTGAGGAATTTGATTGTGTCAACAGAACCTCCCAATTTTTTACTGTCACATACTACCTGTGGGAAAGTAGATCCCTTCCCAAACTCAGCATAAAACTCTTCTTTGGTAAAATGCTCATCAAGATTATAGACCACATAGTTGCTACCTGTCAACTCCAATACTTGCTTGATTTTGTAACAGTATGGGCAATTGTCTTTTGAGTATACGGCAAAATTCATAATTGTTTTTTCTTAGATACGATATAATTTCCAATCACAAGATAGTCCAAGTCGATGTTTTCAAATGTTTTGTTTGCATCCTTTGGAGTTTCTATGATTGGTTGACCATTTTCGTTGATAGAAGTATTTAAAAGAATGTGACACTTTGTTTCTTCCTTGTATTTTTGATGATGTGTCGTCTCCTCTGGATGTAATTCACTATTCACTGTCTGAATTCTACAAGAGAAATCTTTATGTGTAATAGCACCCAAGTTCTTTCTTTTATGTGGTCGAACTACCAGAGAATAAAGCATATATTCGTTTGGATAAACATCAGTGAAGTATTCTTCCTGATATTCTTCAAGCATAATGCCTGCGAATGGACGCCACTCTTCTCTGTGTTTGATTCGAGTATTTATTGTCCCTTTGTTCTCCTTTGGTGTTGGATTCATCAAAATAGAACGAGAACCCAGTGCTCTTGGTCCAAACTCTGAGCGGTTTTGGAACCACCCAACAATCTTATTCTCTGCAAGAAGTTTGGCAGTCTTCTCACACAGTTCCTCAAAGTTATCAAACTTCTTATAGTCTGTTCCTTCGAGTGCTTCCTCAATCTCTTCATCACTATAAGTGCGTCCGAGAAGTGAAATGTTATGTGGAAGAGTTACCTTTTCCTTTGCCTTGAATACACCATAACACGCTGCACCGAATGAAAGTCCAGTATCATCGGGGAATGGTGGGATGTGCATATTCTCTGCAATACCGTTCTTACGGATCACAGAGTTGGCAAGAATATTCAGGAAGACACCACCAGCAAGACAAAGATTATCGTCAATGTATCCTTGCTCTTTGAGTGCCTTCATATAGGCAAGCATACCCTGCTCAAAGTTGTGTTGTAGAGTCTTTGCCTTGTTCTCTGGTGTCATATTCCCATAAACAAAATCGTTTCCTGGGAAAGAGTTGAATGTAAGAGATGGAATACCCTCAAAGGTCTGACGATAATCCTGTTGAAACTCTTTTACATTTCCATATGCAGAAAGACCCATCACCTTACCGCAGAATGTCTCACGATACTTTGGATCGATGATATCAATCTGCTTCTGAACCATCTGAGTATAGATTTGATATGCCCAGATCCAATAGTAATTACCAAAGTTATTCAGTTCAGGAATACCAGGATAATACCTGAAAATTCCTTTCTCTTTGTTGAAGTATCCGATGGAATGATTCTCTGAGGAAAATATATTACCAGCAGCATTGAATAAAATGGATCCTGCATTATCCATCGTAATGAATGTTCCTTCATTATAATCCGAAGAGAACACTGATGAATATGCATGACACATGTGGTGAGAGACTATCTCAACTCGTGCCTTGGGAAAATATCTTTTGACTTTGGATTGTAGTGTGCCGTTGATATAGTTCTTGTAGAAGTTTGTGTTAGCCATTGATGGGACAATGACGACATCAATATCTTCTTTGGAAAGATTACCAGAAGACAAACAATATTCTATGGACTTACGTGGAAAGTTTCCATCATACTTGATACCAGTGAGTCGTTCCTCACTAATACTTACAACATGATTTCCACCAGAGAATAAAGACACACTTGAACCGTGTGTCCAACTCTCATTCATCTGATTTCTCAAACGTGGATTATCGGAGATTAAAACATTCCAACCAATCGCACCATAAAGTCCAATAACATTCATCCGACTGCTTCTACAATTTTATCAAAGTCAAAGATTTCTTCATCCTCATCTACATAAGGATACTCTTCTTCCACACCCATGAAATCAAAGTCAAACAAATAACTGTTCGGAAGTTTGAAGTTGGCAGGTTTTTCTGCCTGAATATTGGTGTGCATATCCCAGCCAAAGACCTTTGGACTAGTTCCATTCCATAGAACCACCGAAGGAAGTTTCAGTGCTGCTGCGGCGTGTTGTAGGCAACTGTCAATAAGGATTCTCTTATCACTATTGAGTAGTGTGCTAACCAGTTCCATGTTACTCATGGGATCCTGAATGACCTCTACGCCGTCCAATGCCTCACTGGCAGGTTTCTTGACCTGAAAGATGTGATACTCATCAGAATAGTGATCCACGATCTTCTGTGCCAGTGACACAGGCATATCCCGTGCCCACAGATAAGGTCTTTGCTCCTGATATAAACCACCATTAGTTTGCAGAAGCATGATGGGTTTACCATTCGCACGACCAGTCCAAAACTCCTTCGCAATCTTCTTTTGAAGAGGATTGAACTTAATCTCAGGCATCTCACCGTGGTACTCAAGATTATACATCTTGCTCCAGGTCTGAACCAGAGGAAGTTTTTTATGGATGTGATCCGTAGTAAAGTAAGGTTCGTTCGCAAAAAGCAGAGAATCCTGATTCTCCACATAAGTTTGATAGAAGTAACTGGTATTACCCATTTGATATACTCTATCAACAAATGGGAGATTCTGGAAAATCTCTGGATACACCGCACAGAGAATAAGTTTCCTGTGCGGGTGATTGTTTTTGATGCACTTGGCTACTGCTGTTGCGGCAACATGTTTTCCAAACCCACCTTGTACATGAAATATAGAATACTTAGTTTTTGCCATGAATTAAATTACCAAGGAGTTGCTTTATTTACCGTGCGAGGAGCAGGTGGATTGAGAACAGAATCGATCCATGCAGTATGACCTGCCTGAGCATTTGCCTCTTGGGTAGTCAGTTCATCACCCAACCAACCTTCTACGGTTTCTGCGGTGAGACTACCAAATGCGACGAAACCTTCAGATTCTGGAGTTACGCCTTCTGTTTCTAATTCAAATCTGGAAGTTGAATCAATAGTGGTTCTTTCCTGATCGGAATCATCATAAGAAACAAAACGAACTTCTACTTGCGTTACTACATCATTACCGTCGTTCAGAACCTCAAGATTCTCAATGGTTCTAGAGTGTTGGATTGCCATAGTTGATTTTTATGCTTATCTTTTATTTAGAGTTCCAGAACTCAAGTGATTGTTTGTTCTGTTCGTAAAGATCAAGGATCTCTTCTGGCAAAACAGACTCTGGAGAACTAGAAGTTTTTTCTAGTTTAGAATGAACTTCATGCATATCAGCAAGTCCATAAGTGTTGAGGTCATCTTCTCTATGAACATTAGATAGAGAATCAAACTCGTGCTCATAATAATCTTCACCCAGAAAATCATAGATGTCTTCCATCGTTTTTTCTGGATAATTCACAAGATCATTATAGTCTATAAAGTGCATTTTGTCATGCATATTTTCATCAAATCCTAATTTGATGGCATTGAGAGATTCATAAACAATACCACCACTATTCAAGAGATACATACACCGATTGTAATCATTAATTGGTGTATTAGTTTTTACCAACTGCTCATCAACAAAATTGATTCTGGGTTGTCCTTCTTGGAAAGGATTGCGATGAACCATTGTAAGGATAGACGTAAGAATCTCATCCACCCTACGAACAGGGACAAGAATCTTTGCCTGCTGACCAATGTATCCTTCAATATAAGGAACTCGTGCAGTCCAAGCACGGTTCTTATCGAAGACCACTGGTTGCTCAACGTCACTGTAAAAGTGATGAGGAATACTACCAATGATCTCTCTTACCTGATTTGGTTTCGGATATCCAGTATAGAGTTCATTGGTAGTAAAGTTTTCTTCCATGGCATACATGGCACCAAGTACGGGACTTGATGGACCAGAATAAAATCTTGGGTTTTGATTTAGAATAGACGAAAGCAATGTGCTACCCGACCTGGGCAGCCCCGCCATGAAATAAAATGTCTTCATATCAAAGATTATAAATCAGAGTGCGTGAAGTGCCGTTCTTGCTTCAGCATACTTGGTGTCTGCCAGTGCATTCTTGGTTGCAGCAGTATCAGAATCACCGTTCATCTCTGCTTCCCTTGCTTCACTACTAGCAGCCATAGATTCATCAAGAGGAGTTTTTACAGAATTAAACTGTTCCTCGGTCAGTTCGATAACAGCGTTCTTTTCACCAACAACAATGGTATTGATTGTTGTGTCATCAGGAACGGTGGACAAACATACATCAATACCATCAGGATCGTGCATCCAGACCTTTACACCAAGACCAGCATATTCTGCTTCAGGGTGTCTTTTTTCAACTGGATTAGTTGCAGTAGCCCAACTACCATCTTTAGAAATCCAATAATGCTTAAGATATTTCATCGGTGCGTAAAGTAATTTTGCAATTATTTATATTATGGATCCATTTATAACCATCATATCAAGTTTAGAGTTTTTGTAGAACTCTCGCGCATCTTCTTCGGTCTCAAGGATTGGTTGTCCATTTCCATTCAAACTTGTATTGAGTAGAACAGGAACACCAGTCAGTTTACCAAATGCCTTGATAATCTCGTAGTAATTTTTGTTGGATTCTTCTGTGACTGTTTGAAATCTAGATGACCCATCAACATGAGTAACTGCTGGTATCTTTTCTGGTTGCTTGACCTGTGCAGTATAGAGCATATAGGGACTAGGGATAGGAAAATCAAACCAGTCTTGATAGCACTCTTCTAATGTAACAGGAGCAAAAGGACGGAACCATTCTCTATTCTTGACGACGTGATTGATTAGTTCACGATGGTGAAAGTTTCTTGGGTCGGCAAGAATGGAACGATTGCCTAGTGCTCTTGGTCCAAACTCAGATTTACCCTGAAAGAATCCAATGATCTTACCATCGGCAAGTTGCTTTGCTATGTATTCATAGTCTGGCGTTTGAGACTGATACTCTCTACCAGTATAGCACAGATCTTTCTGTTGATAATCGTGTCTTGGTTCCCCAAGAATATGATGTGCAACATAGAGTGCAGACCCAACAGAAGTTCCATCATCACCACAAGCAGGAAAGTGGTGAACATTCTTGAACTTAGAGTACATCACAACCTTGGAGTTGGCATTACAATTCAAGAATGAACCGCCAGACAAACAAAGATTATCTGTCTTATCATCAATCTCACTCAATACATTCAGAACTTTTTTCTCAAATAAATCCTGAACAGATGCTGCAACATTCATCTTATGTTTGATATCATCAGTATAAGATTGATAGTCAAAATCAAAAGGTGTTCCATAAGATGCCAGTCCCATTGTCGTTCCTGCCTTATGAAGTGCTGGACCTAATCCCAATCTTTCAGTGACTTCTCCATACAAAACTCCAACCATTTCTGCTGGACAATACATTGCTTTGATATTCTTCCCTCTTCCATATGCAACCAAAGAGTTTGCTTCAGGTTTTCCCATACTACAGTCCATACTAAAACAGTATGCTTCATCATAAGGACTTGTGTAGTATGCAGAAGCACAATGAGCTAAGTGATGAGGAATAATATATGTTTTGATTGATTTACCTTTTATAGAAAATTCTTCTACCAGATACTGATTACCGAATACTTCTTGTTTGAAATCATTGGTCGCTATACAATCAATATCATCAATACTAATACCCGTTGAATCCAAAAAGTAGTCAATAACTTCTTCGGTAAAACTAGATTGTTTTTTTACCTTAGTAATTCTTTCTGTTGCAATAGCAAATTCTAACTTACCATCTCTAACAAGGCACACGGATCCATCGTGTCCGAAATTCAATCCCAAAATGTTTGCCATAATTTAAATTACAGGAACTCCATATTGTTGAGACAACTGACGGTTTATTTCGTCCATACTAGGTTGTCCTTTTACCGTAGCCCAGGTCACAATACTATACCTCTTTCCTTTGGTTACTGGTTCCACCCCGTGCATGTAATAATGACTGGATGGGAAACAAACCATCATACCTGGTTTGGGTCTTACACGAATGTGATGCTCTGGGAAAATAAAATCACCACCCTCAAAATCATCATTCAGATAGAATACCAAGGAGATGTCTCTATCCGTAGATTTCTTCCAGATGTGTTCTCCCTTTGGTGTGACCCAGATACTCTCCCCATCAATGTGAGGTTTATAGTGTCCACCAACCCCATAAGATAAAATCTGTGGAATCTCACTACTATCCACTTCAATACCATAAAATGGATTGATGATTTCTTTTACGGCATGATGAAGAAGTTGCTCAATTTTAGGGTACAAATCACCCATAGGAACAATTTGAGTATCTCTTGTTTTCTTATCAACTTGCCAAGAAACTTCACCAGTTCTATTTGTAGTCTCTGCATCAAACACAGAAAGATCTTCGGAAGGAGATCTCTTGATATGATCAACCATCTCCCGAATACCTTCGGGAGAGATTACGTTGGGTCGGATCAAAATATGAGTCAGTGGATTATCAATCATATTATCAGTGTTTTGTTTATTATAGCATATTATTGTGGGTTGTTGCTTTCTGCCGCACTAGTAGGACTTTGAGCATGATTATGATGATGTCCACTTAGTAGTCCCTTAGGTGATGCTGTTGCTGTATCATTACTATAATCGAGACGATCTATTGATGATTTATATGTGGGACCTGGACCTCCACCACTAAAATAACCAAAGTTTTTATTTCCTGTTGCTCCACCTTGGTATCGGACGACACTAAGATAACTTCTTTGTGATCCAGCTACAGTATCATTACTGTAGTCAAAACGATTTATATTAGTTGTGCTTAAAGCACCTGCAACAATGTATGCAAAATCACCATTTCCTGTTGCAGCAATGTCATAATAACCTCCAGTTGATGCTTTTGCTAATGCCGTTTGTGTGTCATTAGAATAGTCAATGCGATTAGTGGGACCGTCGTAAGTATTGCGAAAATATCCAAAGTTTTGATTACCAACCGCAGTACACTGATTCATTGCCGTAAGTAATGGACCTCGTTCCAATCCTGGCATCGTATCATTACTATAATCAATGCGGTCTACATTTGTAGATTTTCCACTGGATGGACCAGGAGAACCACCACCAAAGTAACCAAAATCCTTGTTGCCTGTTCCTCCTCTATAACCTCTTGCATTTACTAGAGGTGCAACATTTGTTGATGTTGTATCATTAGAGTAATCAACTTTTTTAACGGTTGGACTGACGAACCCGCTTGAACCACCACTTGGAGCCCAGTATCCAGCATAGTTGCTACTTACTGCTGTAGGATTCCTATATCCGCTAGGTGAATAATTGAAATTAGGTATTCTATTCAACGCTGTTGCAGTATCATTGGTATAATCAATACGATCCAATTTTTTAACAGTACCTTGACCAAAGTAACCAAAGTTTGTTGCTACGGTTGTTGTTGGAACGTTTGCCAGTAGTGGTTGTGTAAGTCCATTGCTTTGAGAACTTACAGCACCTGCACCATAACCACTGACAGTTTGTGTCAAATATCCGCGAGGAGATGCCGTTACAGTATCATTATCATAATCAATTCTATTGATATAAGATGTTGTGCTAGGTGCTAATCCACCAAAACTATACCCATAATTCTGACTTCCAGTACCCTGATGATATGCACTAGTTCTTGGAAGATTTCCCCTTGCAACTGTTGTTGCAGTATCATTTGAAAAGTCAAGTCTATCTACATTTGATAATGGACCAGGAGCGCCACCCATAAACCAACCATAATTTGAATTACTTACTGCCGCATACATATGTCTCTGATTCTGAGGCATATTACCATATTGAACTGCAGTAGCAGTATCATTGGAGTAATCAATTCTTTCAATTCTTGAATTTGAAGATGGATATCCTCCACCAAAGAATCCATAATTTTGATTACCCATTCCCTGCCACCAACCTCTTGCAGTACCACCAGTAGGTCCTTTGGGAGAACCTGAGGCACTGTCATTGGAGTAATCAATTCTTTCAACTTTTGTTTTATAAGATGGGGTTCCAATACCATATGCAAACCAAGCATAATCTTTATTACCAGTTGCTCCACCATAGTAAGCAGCTTCAGATAGAGGTCCAACTGGTGCGGCATTTTGAGTATCATTAGAATAATCAAGTCTTTCCACTATTGATGTGAATGGGTTGGTTCCTCCCATTACATAACCAAAGTCCTGATTACTTGCCGAACCCATTGCCCACTGAATTCCTTGTGTCAGTGATGAACGAGTGACAGCATTTGTAAGATCATTAGAGAAATCTAATCTATCAACTCTTGATGTATCTGTGTTATATCCACCCATCTTATATCCATAAGGATAAGAAACCTTACTGGTGCCAAAATTTATTGAAGATGATGCTGGAAGTGGTGTGATTGTAGTAATTGCATTGGACTTAGCACTAGAACCACCTACACTGTGCTTTGGAAGTGATAGCGATCCTCTTGCCAAAAGATTTGTAGTGTCACTAGAGAAGTCAATTCTATCTACATCCGATCTGGTTGCGGGATTATATCCACCACCAAACCATCCATAACTAGAATTACTAGCTCCGCTAGTATTATTTTTATTTGTTGTTAGGAATCCTCTGGTTAAACATGCTGCATCATCATTAGAATAATCTAGTCTACTGACTAATGACAAATATGATGGGGGAGAATAACCACCACCCCAATATCCGTAATTATTATTACCTACTGCACCAACATTATATGCTGCTGGATGTGCCAAATTACCTTTTATTGCTGCTGTTCCTGTATCACTTGAATAATCAATTCTATCTACTCTTGACGATGATCCTGGAAGATCTCCTCCACCAAAGTATCCATAATCTAAGGTTCCTGTTCCTGCAAGAGATGTTCTAGGTTGCGAAAGTGGACCTTTAGGTGTTATTGTCCCAGTATCATTGGCATAATCAATTCTGTCTACTGATGAAATTCTTACAGGGCTGTTTGATGGAGAGTATCCACCAGCATAATACCCATAATTTTCATTACCTACTGCTGCAAGTGTATTTTTATTCGAAGACAATGGTGACTTTGGTGAGGCTGCAACAGTATCATTAGAATAATCAATTCTGTCTACATTAGACAGATATGACGGGGGACTATAACCTCCACCATTCCATGCATAGTTTTTATTTCCAGTGGCAGCATGACCATATCTAGCCTGAGAAAGATTTCCTCTCCTGGAAGCAATGTTCAGATCATTAGAATAATCAACTCTATCAACAATTGAAGTTGAACCTGGATTTATGTCTCCACCAGCATAATATCCATGCTGCCAATCAACTCTAAAAGCAGGAGGGAATAATGTAAGACCAGTCATTCCATGTTCTTGAGGACTTGCAGCGGCTGGATAATTTCGTCGATATGCTAAGTTCCCCGCAGCAGTAGCAGTTGCCGTATCGTTAGAATAATCATAACGATTTAAGTTCGTATTTACCTCTGTTCCCCTTCCGCAAATATATCCCTTAGAAGAATTACCCGTTGATCCTGGCCAACTATCAACGGGAAAAAGTAAAGCACCTTTGGTAGTATAAGATGCCGTATCATTTGAATAATCAAAACCTTTTATAGCTGTGCTTCCATCATTACCACCAGCAGTAAAATATGCTTTATCTGCATTACCAAATGCAGTATGCCCATGGGCAGCATGTCCTGTACTGGTTATTTTAGGGGAGAGGAAAGTTTCACTACTATAGTCAATCCTTTCTGCGTCTGATCTTGGTCCACCAGGCTCACCACCATGAAAATATCCATAGTTTTTATTACCAACTCCAGCAGCAGATGCCTTTGCCGCCGTCATTGGATCAACTGTTGTCACAGTATCATTAGAATTATCAATACGATCTACAGTAGAGCGAGCAGGGTAAGCACCAGCAAAATAAGTGTAATCTGTATTAGATACTGCGGTGGTTCGATTTCTTGGTACTGAAAAAGATCCACCGGGAACCGGACCTGTAGTATCATTAGAATAATCAAACTTTACAAAAGTTGCTGTGGTATACTCACCTCCCCCAAAGTACATAAATGTTTCATTTCCTGCAGCATCAGCTCTATGGGAACGTGGACAGGCTGCTCTGTAGAGACAATTAGCAGTATCATTGTCGTAACTAACACGTTCCATTGCATAAGCACCACCAACTCCAGGCTGATCACCACTTAAAAAGTAACCAAAGGGATGTGTCGCTCTAAAAGAAGCTGCCTGTGTTCGGAAAACATCAGTCTTTTCCGCCCAGTTCCCAGACAACTGCTCCTCGTAAACTTGATTTAGGCGGAATATTCCTCTTACATTAGCCATCTGTTATTAGCAGTTTCTGGTACATCATTGAGTTATTTATTTGATTACCAAAACCATTTCCATAAGAATGCCAGTGATCCGCACGAAATATTACACATCTATTATACTTGACAAATACACTACCATATTCTTCCCAATCTTCCTTATCATTTGGGTTGAATGATGCATTTATATCTTCCATGTTCTGCCACCCATTAACCTGACAGGCATACTCATTAGGGAAAGAGTCAAGTTCTGTCTTCTTATGAGAATAAAAACTCAATCCTTTCTTACCAATGGCATCTGGAGGCATGGTGAGGTAAATAACTGCAACCCATTTAAATGCCGTATTTGCAGTAATTAAGTTGTCGGAGTTTTCACTCCTTACCTCATTAAATACCTCAACCACCTTCACAGGACAACCCAGAATATAAGAAAGTTTCTGGGTTGCCTCATCGGTGATTAGAACATTATTCTCAAGGATAGACTTATGATAGACGTGTGCAATATCATAAAAGTCATCAACAATAACAATCTTTTGGTTCATCAGTTGCCTTCCAGTTTCTTCTGCTCCTCTGTGCTGCCCCCAAGAAGACCAAGGTTCTGACCCGTAACATCCTCAATACCACGGAGAACTTTCTTCTGCAGATCATTCAGGAAGTCCATCTTACCCTGAGGACTCTCCAGAACTTTGTTCAGAGGCATGTAACCTTCTGGCAGTTCGTTTCTCTTATCAACAATTGCAGGTGCAGAAGCACGACGCATACTGTGCAGGTTTCCAATAGAAATACCAGTTTGTGCCGAAATCATTTCGTCCATTGCCTGATCAGCAAAACGACGCTCCCAATATTCACCATCAGACTCAAGGAACTGTTCTCTGGTAACTGGTTTACCACCATTCTGCTCCATGAGTTTCTCAAGAATCTTATCAAGGTGCTCCATCTGGTGCAGACGATCACGAATCTCAAGTTCAGAAGACTTCAGATAATGTGTCAGTGACAGTTCATCAAGGTCAAACCAACACAATTCATTTGTACCACCACCAGGTCCACCAGTTTCCCACATGATTGGTTGACTGCGGTCCTTGCCTGCCCACTTAAACTCAAACTCACGAACCTTTCTCTTCATCTCAATGAGTTTATACATGTAACCCTCTGCCATCTGACGACGAGACTTGAGAGTATTCTCAAAGGCAACGGGAAGTGTATGAGTCTCAAGCAGTGCAAACTTTTCCAGCTGGAAGTTGGTTCTACCCTGTGCAAGTTCTTTATCACTCTCTTCCCATCTCAGAACATTGGCAAATGCCTGCTGAAGATACTCATCGTCCATCACTGCCTGCTCAGAAGTGACGGGAGTATAAGACAGTGCAGTGTTTTCGTTAGTCATAGGATCTCCACTTGTAATCTTTGTAATCAGTTTTTTCCATTGTTGTGCAATTTTTTTCCAGTCACACTTCTGAGAAATATGATTGGAAAGTGATTTTGAGATTTGATTATAATATGTTCTGTCTCCTTCAAAATAATCTAGAGCAGTACAACAAACCTCTGCGAAAGTATTTAGAAACTTTTCTGTGACCTCATATCCCTTGGTTGTTCGGGTTCCATCCAAAGGAACAACCGAAGCAAAGTTCTCACCAGCAACTTCCGACAGTGCTCCAATGTTTGTAATAATTGGATAGGCACCAGACTTCATTGCCTCTGCCATAGAGACACAGAATGTCTCCTCCCAAATGTTTGGATGAATAAAGAAGGCAGCATCCTGATAGGCAGTAACAAGTTCTTCTTGATCCACTGCCGCAGAGTATTCTACATTAGGGAGTTTCTTCAGATCCTCATACAACTCAATATAAGGATCATTCAGAGGACCATACAGTGACATTGATGAAAAGATTTTAAACTTTGCATCAGGATGTCTCTGATGAATCTTCTGTATAATGGCAGGCATCAGTTCTAAACCTTTATAAGGAATAGAAGTATGAATAAAAGTCTTTGTTTTATTTTCAGAGTAGGTGAAGATGTCACTCACACCATTTGAAATTACGGTGATTTTATTCTTTGGAACTTTATGAAACTTGATTAGTTGCTCCTTTGCCCAATGAGAAGGAGTCACAATATGATTCACCGTCTCATGATTAAAATTTAGAAAAGCAGGTTGATCGTAGGCATGGTGTGCCCACAAAACCTTATATGGTTTATTTGATTTTTTAAGTTCTTCTGGAAGTTGTGATACTGCCACATCTTCAGGAAACTCATAGTGTTGTGAAAGATAATAAAATGAACTTTCAGTTGCTCCAGATTTCATAATTATTCGGCAAAAACGTGTGAACCAACGTGTTGTAGTTTGATTGTAGTATCTAGCCAATGAGTATACCCAGACATTCTAGCACGATAGAAGAAACTTTTATCTTCGGATGCAAAACTATCATCAATCTTTTCTTCTGCAAAGTAATGATATGAGTTATTCATCTCTGCTTCTGTTGGTGGATAGTTACTATCCCTTGTTGGTGGTGTGTATTTAAGATATGGAAACTTCCGTGCAATATCAGTAAAGACATTACGATGAATCATTACAAATCCCATTCCATTACCACCAACCTTGAGTAGATCACCTTTACGTTCTTCTGGTTGAAGAACATCAACACAATACCGAATGGGTATTGTCTTCATAGGATATGTACCAGAAACAATAGGTTCGTTGTGACTCAATAATTTTAACACATCTTCTGGATTAAATCCAATATCACTATCAAGGAAGAACAGATACTCATGATCCGTGTTGTTGATAAAGAAGTTGGCACACTTAGACCTTCCATGAGTAATCAAGGAAGAGTTTGCCTGTGTGAGAAGACCATGTGGAATACCACTTCTCACCAAGAGTTTGCCCAGATTAAACAAACTCATTGTCGTCTTCTCATTCACTATTCCCCCATGACAGGGGAGAGCAATCATTATACCCATATCAAATAACTGTTTTGTTTATTATAGCATATTATTGTGGGTTGTTGCTTTCTGCCGCACTAGTGGCAGTATTACCATGTTGATACTGAGTACCACTTAGTGGTCCCTTAGGTGATGCTGTTGCAGTATCATTAGAATAGTCGATGCGATCTATTGATGATACAGCAGTGGGTGTTCTACCACCAGAAAAATAACCAAAGTTTTTATTTCCTGTTGCCCCTAATCTCGTTTTTGCAATACTAAGATAAGTTCTTTGTGATGCTGTTGTCGTATCATTACTATAATCAAAACGAAGTACCCTACTTGTAGTTGCAGCACCACCTGCAATGTATGCAAAATTACCATTTCCTGCTATACCATTGTCGTATTCTATTCCAAGAGACCCTGATGGTGATGCCGTTGCAGTATCATTAGAATAGTCAATGCGGTTAGCAGCACCAGGACTAACGGCACCAGTCTGAAAATATCCAAAATTTTGATTACCAACTCCAGCCAGTTGTCTCATTGCATTAACTAATGGACCCCTTTCCAATGCTGCTGCATTATCATTAGCATAATCAATACGGGATACAGTTGTAGATGTTCCACTGAAAGATGCAGGAGATCCACCAGCAAAGTATCCAAAATCCTTATTGCCTGTTGCTCCCCTTTGATATCTTCCCGCAACTAGTGCTCCAGGAATTGTTGATGTTGTATCATTAGAGTAATCAACTTTTCTTATATTTGGATGAGGATTCTGATAACTATACGTAGCTGGAGCCCAGTATCCAGCATAGTTGCTACTTGCTGCCGCTGGGTGTGCAGATCCGCCTGGAGAAGTCATAAAAGGAGATATTCTACTCAATGCTGTTGCAGTATCATTGGTGTAATCAATACGATCTAATCGATTAGCGTTACCGTTACCAAAGTAACCAAAGTTTGTTGCTACGGTTGTTGTTGGAACGTTTGCCAGTAGTGATTTTGGATTCACCATGTTTCCAGAATGGTGACCAGATGCACCTGCTCTGGTTTCAACAAGGAAACCTCTTGGCAGAAGATTTGCAGTATCATTGGCAAAATCTATTCTTTGGACAAGTGTACTTTCTGCTGTTGAGGAATCATATCCACCACCAAAATAACCATAGTTACGATTACTGAAACCACCCATAATGGTCTTAGCACCAATTGTATTCCCTCTTGGTGCTGCCTGAGTAGAATCATTAGAATAATCAAATCTGTATATAGATGACTGATTGGAAGATCCATTATATCCACCTGCCCAGTAACCATAATCATAATTTCCTACTGCTGAACCTTGTTGACGAATTTCAGGAAGGTTTGCTTTTGGTGTTGCAGCAGCAGTATCATTGGCATATTCAATTCTATCTACATTAGAATGTCTAGTAATAGGAGATGAGAAATAACCACCAGCCCAATAAGCATAATTTAGATTTCCAGTTGACATTTGTGCTTGTCTTTCAATAGTCAACTGCCCTCTACTCAGAGATGTTGCAGTATCATTGGAAAAATCATATCTATCAATAGTTGAAACTGAATTTGGAGATCCTCCTCCAGCTGTCCAAGAATAATCACCTGTATGTGATGAATTAGTAGTTGTAATTACCCTAGTAAAAGGTCCAGTGGTTACTGGAGTTGCAGTGTCATTACTGAAATCTATTCTAAAAGTACTGGAAGTGGTATTTGATCCATCATATCCGCCAGTGGCATAACCATGAGTCAGAGAACTAGACCCAACTTGCTCTTGTTTGATAGCGGACATATTAGCCTTTTGCGTTGCATTGGCCGTATCATTGGAAAGGTCAATTCTCTCAACAGAACTTCTTCTTGGTGGAATATCATATCCACCAGCAAAGTATCCATAAGTAGAATAAGAAACCGTATTGGTGGCATAGTTTATTGGAGATGATGTTGGAACTGTAAGAGGTGTTCCAGTTTTTGCATTACTTTGAGCACTTACTGCTTTAAATCCAAGTTTCTCAAAGGTGAGTTGTCCTCTAACAGACATTGATGCAGTGTCATTAGAATAATCAAGTCTATTAACAGTAGTTTGCATGGAGGGAGCAACTCTGTACCCAGCCATGTAGTATCCAAAACTGGCATTTCCAGTCGCACCTGAATAAAATTGTGGATTGGGAAGGTCTGCTACAGCAACAGTAGTGTCATTGGCGAAACTATACTTATCAACTCTGAGTGCTGGACTATAACCAGCCCAATATCCAAAATTGGCATTGCTGGATGAAAGAGTAGTTCTCTTTTCCGAAGTGAGAGGTCCTTTTGGACTCAATTGAGTAGTATCACTGGAGTAATCAATCCTACTTATAGAGGAAGAATTATTTGCATGAGAGTTGATTAGACCTGCACCAACAAATCCGTAGTCTTCATTTCCACAACCAGAACCAGAATATCTATCAACATCCATATTTCCCTTGGGAACTGCTGCAGCAGTATCATTAGAGAAATCAATTCTGTTTGTCAGGGTATGATTAGTTCCAGGTCCCATTCCACCCAGAAGATATGCATAATTAATATTATCACTAGTTTGTCCGCCTCTCCATGGTTCACTCAGATTTCCAGCTGGTGTTGCCGTTACAGTATCGCTGGCATAACTGATTCTTTGAGTGTCTGATGTTATTCCTGGGAATGTTGGTCCTCTGCCACCAGTAGAATAACCAAAATCTCTACTTGAGACGGAAGTTCCATATCCTCTGGCAGCAGCTAAGTATCCTCTTACAGATGCCACGGCAAGGTCATTAGAGTAATCAACTCTGTCAACATTGGTCAATATTACGGATCGATCTGACCCTCCCACTGCATATCCATGCTGCCAATCAACTCTAAAAACAGGAGCGAATAGACCAGCAATAGCATTTTCTAGTGGACTAACTGCTCCATACTGAGTTTTTACAACGGCAAAATTACCTTTTGGAGTTGCCGCAACAGTATCATTATTATAATCAATTCTATCTATTGATGATAATGAACTATCATATCCACCACCAAAGTATCCATAATTTTGAGTACCCGTTCCTTGAATATATCTTCTTCCATTTCCAGGTGCATTCAAATTTCCCTTGGGAGTTGGTGTATCAGTATCATTAGAGTAATCTAGACGTACTACCGTTGAACCGGAAGAAGTTCCACCAGCAAACCATCCATAATTAGCATTACCTGCTGCACCAAGACCATGATATTTTGCTGGCGAAAATGATGATACTTGAGTTGATTGTACAGTATCATTAGAATAATCTACACGTTGTACCGCAGATATTGATGGATAACCACCACCAAAATAACCATAACTATTATTTCCTACTCCTGCCAATATTCTTGTTGGAACACCCAATGGACCTTTAGATGGTGCCTGTGCGGTATCATTCGAGTAATCAATTCTATCTACCGTGCTTATCCGCGTTGGTCCTGGTAATTTTGCTCCACCTGCAAGATATCCAAAATCACGATTACCCGCAGATCCAGCAGAATATCTTTTTTGAGTTATCGGACCCCTGATTGATGCTGTTGCAGTATCATTAGAATATGAAATACGTTCTACAATGGTTGTGTCTCTGGGAGAAAACGAAGGATTAATACCACTAGCAATATATCCGGATGAAGCATTACCAACAGCACCTGGTTCAACTAGTGTCGGTGTAGTAGTTAAATTACTTCGGAGTGTTGTATTAGTATCATTATCAAAATCTATACGTTCAATACTACTCAAATATGTTGGTCCATTGGACCCACTAGCAAAGTAACCAAAAGGATGTGGTGCTACTCTAAAAGCAGATGCCTGTGTTTGGAAAACATCAGACTTTATCGCCCAAACCCCAGCACTTTGTCTTTCTCTGACATCAAGTAATGAAAATATTCCTCTTTTATTAGTTACTGCCATCTTGTATTAAATAAGGGCTATCTGGATACTTCCAGTATTCCAGGTTCTTATACTTATTTAGAATGAAAGAAGACAATACATTCTCTGGATTCTTTGATGTCTTCTTGACCTTATCACGGACATAATGCATATCTTTTAGGTTCCACTGGTCCTCACTTTCCCTATGATTATTCTGCACGTTATTAAAGTCATGATGATAGTAATCAACTTCTAAGAAGTCATAGATTCTTCTCATCGTTTCTTCTGGAGTATTGACTAGATCATCATACTCAACCATCAATAAGTGCTTTTCATCATGACGAATGAATGCCTGTGACTGTGCCCATAGTGCCTGGTCCACAATGCCATCATTACCCATTAGATACTGACAACGATTATCATCATCGACAGTAAATCCACCATCCATCAATGCCTGATCTACAAAAGAAACCTCATCAGAATTCCGATGAATCATTGTGATAAAGGAAGTCAATATCTCTACAACATCACGAACAGGGCAAATGATTTTAGGATTGGGAGTAATATAAGTCTTTATTCTCTCAATATTATTTGACCATGCACGACAATGATCTATGATGATTGATTCTGGTCTCTCTTCATAATAATGATCAATCAGACTTGAGACAATCTTATAAGCATTCTCTGGTTTGGGATAGGCATTATATTGTTCCGAGGTCTTAAAATATTCTTCATTATAATACATCAGTTCCATTACAGGACTGACAGGATTAGTATGTATATTTGGATTCTGGTCTATTAAACTTTTCAATAAGGTACTTCCAGACCTAGGAAGACCTGCCATAAAATGATATGTTTTTACCATTCTTTCACAGGGTTGAAGAAGAACAACTGAACCAATCTTCCATTCTCAAGTGTGGTTCCAAAGTTATGACTATGAGAATGCCACAGATGAGTTCTGAACAATACCATCCTATTATACTTCATAGGACAGAGATAGTATCTATCCCACTTATCTCTATACTGTCCATCACCATAGACCATAGTCCACCAACACTCTTTGTAAGTTGGATAACCATAAAACTGTGCTTCCTCATCAGTCCTGGGAATGTTCTCTGACCTCAGAGTCTTGTGTCTCCAGAAGGATGTTCCACCCTCATCCACACAATCCTTTGGGTCTGACAGATAAAGAACTGCACCCCACTCCCAGGCAGGGTCAACATGAATATCCTGCTTGTGGGTTACGCCTTCTAATGAGATTCTGAAGTATCCATTCTTGTCTGCAGGAATTAGTTTTTCCTTTGCAACATCCTCAAATTTCTTATGGACTTCATCAGGATACCAACTCCCATCAGAATTTTTTCCAGGGTAAGTGTATTCCCCCTCAGGTTCTGGATAAGGAACACTCAAGGCAAACTCTCTGACTTCATCTGGATTAGAGTAGAAGTCATCAATGACAATTACATTCTGATGCATATTATCTGTTTTTGATTATTATAACATACTAGTTAGGAAGTCCATATTCTCCTGCAGAAACTGCTGAGGATAATCTACTTCCATTTGCTAATGGACCTTTAGGTGATGCCGTAGCAGTATCATTAGAATAATCTACACGTTCTATAACAGCTGGAGTAGGAGATCCTCCTATCCAATACCCAAAGTTTTGATTTCCCGTTGCAGACAATTGTGATCTAGGAGCAGTCAATGGTCCTGTTTCTACTGCCGTTGCGGTATCATTAGAATAATCTACACGTTCTATTCTTGAATTACCACCACCAAAGTAACCAAAGGAAGCATTACCTGTTGCTGCTAAGTATGATTTTCCTGCTATTAAATTACCTTTAAATGATGCCTTTGGGGTGTCATTCGAATAATCAATTCTCTCTATTATTGTTCCAACAACTCCCCCGGTTCCACCAGCAAGATAACCATAGTTTTGATTACCAGCTGCCGACTTGCAGTTCTATCGTAATTCAATGAACCATTATCAAATTCCCACGCAGTATAAATGGAATAGTCAAGGCGATCTACATCACTTCTATAAGTAGCAGGAGAATCCTGTCCGCCAGTAAAATAACCAAAATTAGCATTACCAACTGCCTTGAGATTTTCTTTACCAGGAGTAAGCAAATCACCCCCCGGTGCGGTCAAAGTATCATTTGAATAATCAATACGATCTACTTTTGTACGATTTGTTCCACCAGCAAAGTAACCAAAAGAACTGTTACCTGTTGCTGATATTTTATCTCTACCAATAGACAAATCATCACCAAGACGTACTGCTGTATTAGTATCATTAGCATAGTCAATTCTTTGGACTCTGGAATTGTTACCAGAACCACCACCATAGTAACCATATCCTGCGGGACCAGACCTTGTAGTGTTTGCTAGTAGTGGTTTTGAATTTGAGTCATCCTGAGAACTTGCAGCAGTCGCATACCCAATTGGTAATGGAAGAGGTCCTTTGGCAGACATTGCATTAGTGTCATTGGAGTAGTCTATTCTGGATACTGTTGATATTGCACCAGGAACAGAACCACCAGCAAAATAACCAAAAGAACTGTTTCCTGTTCCCATAAATGCACGGCGGGTTTCAGTTAGATTGCCTCTAAAAACTGTTCCAGCAGTGTCATTGGCATACTCTATTCTTTCAGTGGAACTTGTGTATGAAGGTGTTTCTCCACCAGTGTAATATCCAAAATTCTCATTTCCTGTTGCGCCATATTGCCACCTATGGGTAATGCAATTAGATCTATGGGCAGCAGTCACAGTATCATTGGAGTAATCAATTCTTTCAGTTCTGCTGTTGACCCCAGGCAGATTGCCACAAAAAACCCAACCGTAATTTGGAGTTCCAGTTGCGCCAGCCTCATATTTGGTTGTATTCAATGGTCCTTTGGGGGACATTGTGGTCATGTCATTAGCAAAATCTTGCCTTTGAACGGTAGATTTACTACCAGACTGATATCCACCACAATAATATGCATGAGTGCGATTTGCCACCCCTGTAGCATATAAAAATGATTCAGCCATATCACCAGTTCTCAATGCTTTGGCAGTATCATTAGAAAAGTCAATTCTGTTTACAATAGAAGCATAACCTGTAATTCCACCTGCAGCATATGCATAGTCACTATTTGCTACAGCAGTTCCATAAGTTTGTCCCTGATCCAGATTACCTTTTGATACTGGATTTGCACCATCATTGGCAAAGTCAATCCTATGCACATAAGTTAGATTGGCGGCTCCACCCATCACATATCCATAAGGATAAGAAACCTTATTGGTGCCATAGTTTATTGGAGATGATGTTGGAATTGAAATAGGTGTTGAAGGAAGACCATTTTCAACTGCACTCATGCCTGCCAGATTAGATGCAGAATACGTCATAAATCCTCTTGGAGAGGATGTTGCAGTATCATTAGCATAATCAACTCTTTGGACTACTGATTGAACAGGTACTGGTTGTCCTCCACAGAAGTATCCAAAGTTTTGGTTGCCTGTTGAATTGACATTGTGCCTTACAATATCTAAATTACCTCTTGTAGATGCATTTATTGAATCGTTAGAATAATCAAGACGATAGACGAGAGTAGGATTAGAGGTGCCACCACCAAACCATCCATAATGACGATTTCCTGCTCCTCCCATATTTGATTCAGGATTAGCAAGTGAGCACACTTGTGGTGCTGGAACAGTATCATTAGCAAAGTCAATTCTATCTATAGTAGAATAAGGTCCAGGTCCACCACCAGCAAAATAACCATAATCAGCATTACTATTAGCGGAAGGATAATATCTTGGACTAGACAATGGACCTTTGGTGACCAGTGCTGTAGTATCATTCGAAAAAGTAAGTCTATCAACTGATGATAGTGCTCCTGTTCCTCCACCAAAGTATCCATAGTCTGCGGTTGATACGGCAGAACCAGTTTCTCTGGTTATAGTTCCATTTCCCGCTGTGACTGTGGTTGCAGTATCATTAGCATATGAGAATCTTTCTGTTGAGGAAACTACACCAGGAGTAGCACCACCTTGAATATATCCATGTGTCTTACTTCCAGTTCCTTGGGGATCATATCGTGCTATTGTTGTATTAGACCTGAAACTTTGCAGAACTCCATCATTTGAGAAATCGATGCGACTGATTGAACTAGCAATCGGTGTTGGTACATAACCTTGTGTAATATATCCGTACTGCCAGTCAACTCTAAAGGCAGTAGTTGTGGACATTGTTCCTACACTAAAATTATTTTCCAGTGCTCCAAATGCACTGATATTATATTTTCCTTGAGTTAGTGGTCCTTTTGTTACTGCATTTGATGTATCATTAGCATATTGCAATCGTGTTACTGTAGCAACTGCTGGTGCTCCGCCACCACCCCAATATCCAAAGTTTTGATTTCCAGATGCTCCAAGAACTCTTGTTGTATGAACATTTCCTTTTGGTGTTGCCGTTGAGGTGTCACTCGCATAGTCAATACGATCGGTATTGGAAGTATTAGATCCATTATATCCAGCACCCCACCATCCATAAGAAGCATTACCAGTTGCGGCAGAACCCCACCTTGCAGTTAGCAATGGTCCTTTTGTCGTAATTGTAGTATCATTCGCATAGTCAATGCGATATAATGTTGTAATATAATCAACTCCAACAGTAGAACCGTTACCGTGATATCCATAGTCTTGAGTTCCTGTTGCAGCATGAGCTCCCATCTCATCGGGCAAATTAGTTCTGGCTGATGCCGTTGCCGTATCATTGGAATAGTCAATACGGTCTACTCTAGATATTGCTCCTGACCCTTCATTACCACCAACAATCCATCCATAATTCTTATTTCCACTTCCCCTCATAGTATTGTTTGGATTATTTACAGGTCCTCTTATAAGCGGTGTTACTGTATCATTCGCAAGTGCTAGTCTCTCAACAGTGCTGTAATAAAGACTCTGAATACCTCCGGCGGCATATCCATAATCAGCACTAGCAATTGTACAGACAGCCCGTTTGGCAAGAGATAAATTTGTTCTTGTAAGTGCGGTTGCTTCATCATTAGTAAAATCAACGCGATCAATTCTACTTGTATCAGGACTAACATACCCGCCAACCCAATATCCATAAGGATGTGCCTGCCTATAAATAGATGCTTCTGTTTGGAAAGCATCAGATTTTGTAGACCAGTCCCCTTCTACCTGAAGAACATAAAGTTGCTCCAGACCAAATACATCGTTTCTTATTCCCATCTTATATTACCTCTACGAAGTGATTTGTTTACCAGCAAGAATAACATCTATTGTTCCAGTTTGTGCTATAGAAACCGCAATAACTGAATTAGTTTCTATTCTCTTTTGTCTATCTAGTATATCAACCGTAGAGTACCTTGGAATGACCAAATCTTTCGCAAGATAAGTGGTTGTTGTTCCATTTGTAATAGTAACCGAGATTGGATAATCTCCAGAATCCGTTCTGTTTGCAAAGTGAATAGACTCAAAGACTGTTGGATAAGTACTTGATGTGTAAATATCAGTTTCTCCAGTCGCATTGAGAGTGGTGTTTGCCGCATAAACTTTCTTATACTCGGTGCTCTCAAAATTTGTATAATTCATATAAACATCAACAGCATTAGAAGTACCAATATAACTACCGTTTGTTGTCCACATCTTAATTACGTCTGATGGACCAGCAACAATTGGATTCTTCAGCAACTCAATCAAACCACCATTTACAATAGGTACGTTGTATGCAATATAGGTTTGTTCTGCGGCAGTTGCATCCTCAATTGATGCAATAATATTTACGGTTGTTCCGACACCAACAGAAGTATCAATGTTAGCAACACTAATACTCTCAATTACATATTGTCTTCCTGCCGTTGATGGGAAAGTATGAACCGTTGTTTGATATGATATTGGTTTAATTTGTATAGAACTTGTGATTCCGGTATAGAATTCACCACTAGATGCAGACGCTGGAAGGTTAGTGAGTGCAGAACCATCACCCTCAAAGGAAGTAGCGGTTACAACACCAGAAACTTGAACACCAGCACCAGTATAGGCAGTTACAATACCAGTTCCTGGTGCTCCCGTAAGCGTTACGTTAAAGGAACTATCACCAGCAATCCAACGAGACGTGTTCTTTCCGATTGCTAATTGATCATTACCTGTTAAGTTTGGAAGTCTAACATTACAACCAAGAACAATATTATTGTTTCCTGCTGTTGAATCACAAGCGGCATTTTGACCCAATAAAATATTATGTGTACCAGAAACCTGACAGTATCCAGAACTATGTCCTAAGAAGACATTATGCTGTCCAGTAGTAACACAGAATCCAGAGTTAGGTCCAAAGAGTATGTTTGTTGCACCACTACAAACATTCTTCCCTGCCTCACGACCAAGAACAATATTGTCATTACCAGTTACTGTACCACCACTAGCAGCATCTTTACCAAAGAAGATATTATAACATCCACTGCTAGTGCCTGTGCCGGCACACGTTCCTAAGAAAATATTATGATTACCTGTTTGTACACATCTACCACTTAATAAACCTATTGCAATGTTACAAGCACCATCTGAACTTGTACTAAAACCGGTTAGAGCACCGCAACCTATGGCAATGTTATAATATCCAGCACTATAATATCCTGTTCCCTTTCCAATGTAGACACTATAATCTCCATTGGTGGTCGTATAACCAGAACCACAACCTATGGCAACTCTATCATTTCCATTATAATTACTGTAAGCGGCACATCTACCAAGGAGGACATTATCAGCACCATCCCTGAGTTGACCTCCGGCAAGTTTACCTATACTAACATTACAACCACCAGATGAACTTGCCTGAGATCCCCGTCCAGCACAATCACCTATACCAATATTGTAACTACCTCTAATATATTGTCCAGCACCAGCTCCAAGGAAGGAATTATTACTACCACCTTGCAGACACTGACCAGTGAGAGCACCCAGCATAATATTATTGTTACCAGTTTTTGCTGGAGCAGTGCTAGCAGCATTCACACCAAGGAAAATATTGCAACATCCAGTGGTTACACATTTTCCTGCATAAGAACCCAAGAATATATTATGAGTACCAGTGGTGGCACAATATCCTGCATTAGTTCCAGCAAAGACGTTATATCCCCCAGTACAAAGAGCGGATCCTGTTCCTGCACCCAATAGAATGTTATAATCTCCAGTGGAAAGATTGGAACCAGCTTGTGTACCCAGTGCAAGGTTACCAGTACCAGTCTTTGCATTTGATCCACAACCAGCACTACAACCAATAAAGATATTACAACTACCAGTGGTGTTACATTTTCCTGCTAGAGCTCCAAGAAAGATGTTATTAGCACCAGCGGAAAGATCGGAACCAGCATTTGCACCCAGTGCAAGGTTACCAGTACCAGTCTTTAGATTTGATCCACTACCAGAACATTTTCCAATAAAGATATTATCCTGACCACTGGTTACAGAACACCCTGCTTGAGTTCCCAAGAAGACATTAAAATCTCCGCTAGTGCATTTACCAGCATAAGAACCCATGAAAATAGCATTGTTTGTAGTAGTACCACACCTACCTGCATATAATCCTACGAAGAAATTGCAGCATCCCGTAGTAACCTGTCCAGCAGCACGTCCAAGTAATATATTTTGTTTACCAGGGCTAGAGCATCCTGCATATCTACCAACAAAGAAGTTTTCAGTTCCAGTAGTAGCACATTTACCAGCATAATAACCAAAGAAAACATTTTGAGTTCCATCAGTATTTAATTTTCCAGCCTGCTGACCTAAGAAAATATTACTACAACCAGTGGTGGTCGCACATCCAGAATCTTTTCCGAGGAAAATATTACAATCACCATTTGCTATGGCAGCACCAGTATTTTCTCCTAAGAAAATGTTATATAGTGATGTTCCCGTATCAGGATCATATCCACCACCAGCATTAGTACCGGCAAAGAGGTTTCCGTCTGCATCTTGACCAAGGAATGTTGCGGTTGTCGCAGTTCCTGCAGTTGTAGCAGTTGTAGCAGTTACATTAGTTAATGCAGAACCACCACCACTAAATGCTGTTGCCTTTACCGTTCCATTGACATCTAGTTTTTGTGTGGCAAGTGTTGTTCCGACACCAACATTACCACTATAAACAGACAGTCTTACATTACCACTAGCATCCGCATCAATGATGGGGAAACCAGAAATATCATTAACAGAATATATTACTCCAGATGACAGATTATTATTGATTGCAAATACCTGACCCTCATATCCCTCAAAGCTCAGCGTACCTTCTGCATCGTCTAAGACTTTAAGAGTTATAGAACTATTTCCCGCCCCTGTAAACGTAATACTTGGTTGATCTACTGTTGATCCAATAGAAGGTTGTATTACAATATTCTTGTCGGAATTCGCCATTTACCTAATACTACTCCTTATAAAAGTATTTATGTTTTCTTTTAGAGTCCATAACGACCCTTTGTGTTTCTATAATTTTGTTTGACTTCTGCTGCTGTGAGACCTTTACCTTTATACATCTTGAAGATGGATACTTTACCTGGCCATTTATATGCACCACTTCCTCCAATATAAATTTCAGTCTGCTCATAATTATCACTATTACCAGTTGTACTTGCCTTCACCACTCCATTCTCATATACAGCAAAGTATCCAGAAGCATCTCTAGATGCAACAAGGTGTACCCACTGATTTAAAGTTGGATATGTCATACTGAGCAATGTATAATTATCACCATTATTAATAAGGTCTAAATTTCCACTTCTATATGCCCAGAATAAACTGGTGAGATTCACACCAGAACCAGTGTAGTATGCAGGACCTTCATATTGTGATGGGGTTGCAGTAGGATATATCCACATCTCTATGGTAAAGGGACCTGTACCAGGTGTAAAATCTGATGATGGTCCGAGAGAGCAATTATCATCAGTCCCATCAAACTCAAAGTATGATGCTCCACTAATTGACTTAGCATCACCATTGATTGTAATGGCATGAGCACTGGGACTTCTATCTCTTATGGTTCCTTTCTCACAGGTAAGAAGCACTGTGTTTGGTGCGGACTCTGGGAGAAGTGGTTGTCTCTTTGGTGTGAAGTTTGATGTATAGAGTGCGGTTCCTTTGAGGATGCGATAGTTAGAAAGATTGCCGTTGAGAAGATTAGAACCTGCTACTGCATCACCAATATACGTTGTTTGAGAAGCGGTGTGTAACGTAGAATCAACTGTACCACTACCAACAACACCATCAACTGCAATATAAGAATTTGTCCCACTCTTTGAAATAGCAACGTGATGCCATGTGTTTGCAGTTAGAAGTCCCGTAGAACTTGTATGTGTAGAAAAACTTGTTCCATTGCTAGAAGTTCTATGAGTGATACTTCCATCAGTATTAAGTGTAATATAAATTTCTCTAGCACTAGAAGTATTATATCTTCCAAATAATCCTTGAACTGTTGATAAATTATTGAGATACACCCATGATTCAATAGTATAATCACTACTACCAAACTGATGATCAGCATTGTTGGCAAGAGTTAAAGTATCCCCCGTTCCATCAAAAGCAACAGCACCAGCACCACCGAATGGTTCTTGTTTTGGTTCTTGTGTGAATACCGGTCCGTTGATTAGGGTTCCATTATTACTTCCAATCAAATCGGTCCAGGTAGTACCTGAACCACCATAAGACCTTG
>BCSF01000180.1_pt1 | contig 29596 bp, 17 predicted proteins | sample 1016431 | NCBI WGS metagenome assembly BCSF01 (sample SAMD00045685;SAMD00045686;SAMD00045687;SAMD00045688;SAMD00045689;SAMD00045690;SAMD00045691;SAMD00045692;SAMD00045684;SAMD00045690;SAMD00045691;SAMD00045692;SAMD00045684;SAMD00045685;SAMD00045686;SAMD00045687;SAMD00045688;SAMD00045689, study... | reverse complement strand
CCATCTGAGATGAACCAGTGTAACTAGTGAAATCAAAGTTGGATTTGTCTGGTCTCAAAACCTTGAAGGTTGATGTGAAATCAGATCTAGTACTGATGACCAAATTGACTCCATACGCTTCCGCGTTACCGTCAGGATTAAAAGTGATAGTATTATTGGCCATTTGTTAGTTGTTGTAACATACGTTTGATATCACCAATATCAGATTCAAGTTTGTCAATCCTCTCCTTTTCGGAGAGGAGTTTATCTCTGTTAGTGATGTAGGCTTTATAGTCTTGGGAGTTATTGTTTATAATAGCTCCCGTTTCACTATCACGGAAGAGACCAGATTGTCCTTTTACTGGGATAAGTGTCATGCTAATCCTAATGCTCTGAAGTTCTTAATATATGGTGGATGTGCCTGGTTGGTTGATGTACCAATCAGTTTGATCCTAAAGGAGGAGAACGATGGGAGGTTATCGATAGAGAACTTAAGTTCTCTATAGAGACTAATTGGAGCATTTGGATTATGATCATCAGTCTTAGGTGTTGCAACATCAGTACTTCCGTCACTGTTATCGAAACTAAGAACTGCTCCATTTATTTGGAAGTTGCCAGTTCCTGGGAAAGGAACAAACACAGTCTCATCAATTCCCTCTTGGTCCAGAGCGTAGAATGCTCTGATATCAGCTGCCTCTGACAGATATGCGTCGAGGTAAACTTGAATAGAGGTTCCAGGGTTCTCAAGTCTGATGTTCTTCGTCACATAGAAGAACTTATTGGGATCGTCACTAACTGTATTTACTCTGAAGTCAGTAGCGTAGTTTGTAACTGGTGCGTTGACTCTGTTTGATGTGAATACCATAGAGACCTGGTCAAGATCAACACCTGGAGTAATTCTAGTATCATCAGTGGTCATATTCAGACCAACAGTCAAAGACTTATTGCCTGGAAGATCATCAAGGAAAGTTTGTTCGTTGATTGGGGAACAAACCATTCTCATAGTATCGAAGAAGTTCTCTTGGTTCAGAGCGATTTGTTCAAACCCTTGATCAATGAATGAACCTTCATCACCAGAAATACTAGTAGCAGATACAGTTCTCATGGTTGGATCGATAGTCGTTCCAGTTGGTGTCAGAGTTCTGAAGTTAGGAATGACCTGTGAGAATGGAATATTATAAGTTCCTCTCATATTGGAACCACCACCAGAAACTGACTTAGCTAGATATGCTGCCGAGTAAGCAGTAGATCCAGTTCTGTCTGGTCCACCTGATGCCATATTCAACTTGATCTTGTAGAAATCAGCGTCATATGGGTTAGACTCAGTTACCTCATTGAGATTGTGTGTCTTGTTAATTCTTCTCAGTGAAATACCATCAAACTCATATTTCAATACAATGTCATTTGCACTATGGTTGACGATGTTACTATTATCAACACCTCTAGTGATACCAGTCAGTGTAGTTCCAGTAAGACCAGTGTAGGAAATAATCTCACCAGCCATGACAATATATCCAGGATTAGTAACACCAACACCAAGACCTTCAAAGGTAGTCAGTTCAGATGTATTTCCAACAGAAATGCTTCCAGTATCCGTATTGTCATAAGCAACTGTCAGACTGGTTGGTGGTACATTGGTGCGAACACCCCCGATTGTCACACGGTTTGTATTTGAATACATTCCGTGGTTTCTTTGAGGAACAGTAATATGTAAACCATCATTCACCACACGGATTGGTGATACAAGAGATACACCACTTGGATTTCTAGTGAAATCGAGTGTTGTCGTTACCCCTACACTATTAGTATATTTCAGAATAGCTGTTGAGGAACTGGTTGAGAAGTTACCCTGGACATCAGTGATATTCAGTTCATTATTACCAAAGATTGTAGAGATAGAGACTCTGATACCTTCACCAAGTCCAGTACCAATCGTTACTGGTGCCAAGATGTCACCAACCTGATATCCTCTTCCACCATTGACAATGGTACAACCAATAGCTACTCCATTCTCAATGTGGAAGTCGGCTGTAGCGTTAATACCATGACCAGTTACGGCTGTCATAGCAATACCAGTGAAAGTGAAGTGTCCTGAAGATGGTGTATAACCAACACCAGCGTTGGTGATACTGAGAGTCATTGGTGATGCAGAACCACCATATCCAACAAATCTACCAGATGCTCCAGTTTCATCTTGAGTGATCAGTTGACCAGGTAACAGTCCACTGTCAGCAACTGTGGTTCCAAGACCCACTCTAATAGTTCTGGATTCAGCAACGAGTGAGTTAGGTGGAATGACCTCCAGATCTTGTGGGAGTTGTGGGTTGAAGAACTGAACAGAACCAGAAGGAGCGAATTCAGCTCTAAACATCTCAAATGTAAGGTCTTCATACTGAGAAGGTGTCCAAGTAGAAGCGTTCTGTGACTTAAACAGTGAACCCAGAAGTCTCTGTGTAGAAACAAGAATCTGTCCAGCTTCTCTATCCAGGGTAGCAACATCAGCTTCACCCAGTCTGGAAATCCATACTCTATATTCTGTAGAGTTGGACAGAAGAACGATAGCGTACTCTCTCTGACCATTCAAATAGACAGGAGATTCAAAGGTAAACTTCGTTGGGATACTGGCATCATTTGATGTGGTAATATCTTCAGGTGCCATTTCAACTTCAGAGAATGGAAGAATTCTCTGGTTAGGAATACCAAGTTCAACTTCACGAATCTGTAGTGTAACTGGAACATCAAACTCCAGTGGTTTTTCTTGGAAGAAAATATCAATAGAACTCAGATAGATACCAGTGACATCATCAACGATGAAGGACTGTGCAAGAGGGTCAGTAAACTCACCAGTCAGTCTACCATTATCGCCACCACCAGTATTGAATGTTGTACTTGAGGTAGCTGTGTCACCAATTGTTCTAGTCTCAACGAAGCTATCATCATGTGTAACTCTAGCATTTCTCAGTGACAGTGTAACTTCTTGTGTGTTGTCCTGGTCACCTTGTGAGTAGAAGATATCTTCAGCTGACGTGCTGACAAGACCTTCAACTCTACTATCAGTCTCACTACTGGTCAGTCTCAGTGTGGACCTACCAGTTTCAAAGATAGGTGCATTTGGATCATCAGAACCTGGAACTCTATAAGAACCAATCAATGTTCCAAGACGATCAGTGATGAGTCTTCTTGCAGTTACACGAGCCTCAGCTCCACTGTTAGCTCCTCTCAGAGTCATTCCTTCAGCGATAAATCCTGCAAATTCTACGAATTCGTCAGACGCCAGTGAGAACGTATCGACGTTCAATACGGTTGATGTCTCTGTATATGTGTTAGGGAGAAGATTTTCTCTATCGTATGGATTTCTATCAAATGTATCTCTTGGTTCATTGTATGGACCATACTTATGATTAGCAGTTGCAACTCTGAATACAATAGCTGGTGAAACAGCGTCACTATCTACAGTACTGACATCATCAGCATTTGCTGGGTCGAATGTTTCTGTAGATGGCATGATACCACCAACAGCTTCTCCAACCTGGAACGTACCAGAGACCATTTCGATCTCAATCAGTTTAGACATACAGTACTGATTGACATCAACATTATCGAAGAATGCATAAACCTCAGTAAATGGTTTCATGCTTCTAGCCGTAAACTGAATGTTACGGGCTCTCATGAACTGAATAACTTCACGACTTACAATTCTATCTCCGAGTGAGGAGGTATCAATCTGTTCAGTTACTGTAGTTTGAGTACCAGTTCTCTGTTGGTTGAGATCAACACCAACTGTACCAGTGATTGTGGTTTCAGTGTTAGATTCACCAGTCTCTTGAACTCGGAATGTACCAGGAGGTTCAGTTCCTCTGTTAGCACCTCTCATGTCGTTGAATTCTTCTAGAGTTCCTTGACGCCAAGTGGCTGGACCCTGAGTCGTATTCTGATTATTACTCAAGTCGAATGAGACATTAACTCCAGTTGTCTCCCATGCCTTCCAGATAACTGGAGAAACACCAGATCTTGATCCATCCTCGGCTGTGGTGATTTCAGCTCTCATCGCTTCAGCAACACCCTGGAATGAACCTTCCATCAGGACATCTCTGAGTTCCATTTGATTGACATCAATCCAAACGTCAACTGATGGTTCAAAGGAAATACTACCTTGCCAGAAACGTACAAGGAAAGGAGTAACACTCTCAGATCTCGTAGCAAATGGTTGTCTCAACCAAGAAGTTTCACTAAAGTCAAGAGTGATCATCTGACCACTTCTTCTAACACCTTGACCCAAGACATCAGCAAATCTACTATCTTGATTAGATGCAGTTGTTGTTCCAATACCAGCGATTGTTGTGTTACCAACAACCATATTCAGGGCTGTAGTATAGTGAGAAGGTCTAAGAGTGCCAATTCTTCTATCAATGGCGTTCTTAGCACCAATTGCCAATTCTTGAGAATCGAGACTTCCAAAGTTATCAACAAAAATACCAGATCTAAATCTGTTCAGACCATTGGCGTCTGGAATGAACTGATTCATTGTTCTTGTCTCAAGTTGATTGAGAGAAGTATAATACTCAAGGTTCTTAATTCTCTGTTCCAACTTGGAGATATCGGACATTTGATATCTCTTGTGATTGATGAAAGTAGTTCTTACACCCTTAGCGTTGAAAGTATAAGCTGGGACAAAACAGTTAGCGATGTTCATCGCCCCATCAATACCTTTTGGGTTTACGGGATTATCGGCTGGAGCTCCTTGTTTAATTTGGAAAATTCCATCTCTATCAACATAAATTCTATCAATTCTTGGAAGATAATAACTATAATCTATAGAAATCGACTCGTCCGAAGCTAGAATGTTCTTAGAACTGTGTTGGCCACCGTTAAATGTTCTACCCAAAAATTCAAGTGGTGATCTGGTATTTGAGGATGATGTTGTGAAGTTTGATACTCTAGGACGAGCATCAATCAGATCAGTAACTCTTACACCAGCAATATTACTGATTTCTGTTCCATAATCAAAATCTCTATATGAATCACATACTGTGATATCTCCAGTATCAGCACTATCATAAGATGCTGACATGAAGTAAATTCTCAATCTATTTCCTGGTATGCCAACACCATCTCTTCTTACAACTCTGGAATAGTCATAGATTGATTTCCTCTGACCTGTGAGGAAGTTAAACTGAGAAGTTACATTTTTACTTCCAAGGAGAATGTTTGATGCAACTGCACTAATTCCAGATTCTTGGAAGTTGATAACCTCTCCAGGTTGGAACACAGTTTTGTTTTCATAGATGTAGTTGATGGAGGTATCTGTTTTTCTCTCAACATAAAGAGCTCGAGCTCCACTGATAGAACCAATAATTTCTTCACCAACAATGAGATCATTTGTAGTATTTGTTGGACCATCCATAGACCCGACAGTCATTGATGGTGATTCTGGATCGGCATCTTCGCCATTACCTATGAACACACCATAGATCATAATAGCGTCTGGTACACCAAGAGAGATGACTTTATCCTGAACTCTTGTTCCATATGGATAAGTACCATATGTTAAACCATCATTGAGAGTAGTTCCCCCAATACCAGAACCAGGATTATTTGAATTCCTAACAGTGATACTAGTTACACTGTTCTTAGTTTTAATTTTTGGTGAAATATTCGACTTACGGAGAGTAGTGATCAGTTTAGCTGGTCCATTATTGGTCAGACCACTAACAATGATTTGTCCATTTCCAGCTGAGAATGTGAACCTGTCAGCGGAAAGAATTTCCAGTTCACCAGCATCATTGATTAAACTATATCTCTCTTCATCGAACGGTAAGAAGACCTCATTGGCTTCAGCATTTATAGCACCAGTTGAACCATCAGTAACTGTTACATCAAACTGTCTTCTGATGACAAGACTTGAACCTGAAAGATCTGTAGTGGAGAGTAACCTCCTTGGGAACATTGAGAACAGAGATTGATTATCTGCTAAGTTAGCATTCCTAGATGTAGGGGATGTCTTGGTCTCAACTACTTCAAGATCTGTAAGAGTGATATCTGCCGTTGGGAGATTACCATCCACAAAACCTGTGATTGATTGTACACCTTCTACCTGAACAGAATTGGTATTTACCTGAGTTACTCTGAGGATAGTTGGAAGTGAAAGAACTGGATCAGAATATTGAACAAGATTTCCTGTAGTTACGATACCAGGGAAAGAAAGTCTTGGATTTGTGATTGTAGAAACACCAGTAGCCGAGTCAGCCTTAGTAATTGAAGCAATACCAATCTGGAAAGCTGATTGTGGAATCATATCAGCTGTAAAAGTTCCAGCTGTACCAACAATACCATAAACAGACTGAACATCTGAGATTTCACGTTTTGTGACATCAAGAACTGTTCTGTTAGTAGTATCTTGACCATTTAGTGAAATTCTTTCACCAATTGAGAAGTTACCCTTAACATCATAGACAGTAGCTGCTGTTCCAGCGTTTACATCATATCTGAGGAATCCAGTAGCTCCACTAGAGGCACCTTCAACAAAAACTGGAGTACTGAGAGTTGTATTTTCGTTCAGATCAAGAGTGGTGTATGTTTGAACGTCAAAAAGTGAGAGATCCCACTGATTTAGTGCCTTATTGGAAACTTCATAGGAACCAGTCTCCAAAGCAAAGTCATATACCCTAGCAATACCAATTTCTTCACCATGTTTATCTGTTGTAGCAGATCCAACTCTTTGACTTCTCAGACTTACGGTATTTGTGCTATCAAAACCTAAAGTTGGTGATCCAGTGACATTATTGACTGTAAATGTTGGTCCAAAACCAAAATTGATAGATTGACCAGTGATAGTCTTGGTTGTTCTTGCTTTTGGAGCGTCCAAGAACGTTGGACCAAGAGACTCAATGGGGTATCCTTTTACATATGCCTTTCCAGGTCCAATCTTATAGACCATAAGGTCTTCAGATGGTGTTTTTCCACTTGAAGTAGTCTGATTTTGATTATAGATACCTCTATTTCCGTATCCGTTGTTTAAACTCTCTCTAACAGTCGTTACAAACTCTTTTACATAGTAATGACCAGATTCATCGAAAGTTCTTCTTGCTAATTCGTCTCCAAGGATATTATAATCAGTTGCAGTGTTAGTTTCTCTTAAAAGACCATTTTGGACTTCTGCCAACTGGATAAAATTCTGATCCTCGAAGTCATCTCTGTCTTTTTTGGCTAAAACAGCAGTAATTTCAAGTCTATCGGCTCCAGGAGCAGTGAAATTGGTAAAATTCTTAGCATTATCATTCAGAGATGGGTCAACATCAGCTGAAATCAGACTTTCGGTGACATTTAGACCAATTCTGTAGTTTGGTCTATTGTCATATTGGTCCAAAATCAGGATTTGGTCCTGAACATCGACGAAAAACCCTCTCAGGAAGTAAACACCGTTACTCAGAGCGAAAGCAGAACCAACAGCGTTGGCATTTTCGGTCAAAGTCTTTGCAAATCCTTCTCCAGCGGCAATAAATGTGGTTGCAAAGGTGATATTGTCAGCAGTCAGAAGAACTTCGTTATTGAAGAGTGTCTGAGTAGCATTATCAGAAGTACTTGACTCATGATAGTCCAAATAAAGGGTATAAACACCTCTATCGGACTGTTGATCGGTGATATATGTAACAACTTCAGCAGTTACCCCAGAAGTCGCACCAGTGATTCTCTTGCCAATCAACTGGTCGAGGTAAAGTTCAACAGGAATACCCAAAAATTCAGGATCAATCTGAACTGCATAAAAATTAGGCAGATAAGTCAGCTGACCAGGAATAACCTTAGCCCCTTCTTTAAAGAAGTGGGTTCCCATGTCTTCAATTTGATTTTGAAGAATGGATTGAAGGTTATTTAACTCTCTAGCCTGGACTGGATACGCTGGCTTGAAAAGAACTTTATAATAGTTACTCTGCGGATCAAAGTCGTCAAAATAAGGAGCAACGTTGAGGTTAGTTTCCTGTGGCATGATTTCTTATTAGAATTGCAAGATGATCTTTACGTCTTCTTTCTGGGATGAAGACCTTGTGACAGAAGGTCTATTGTCAACGTAGATGGTATTTCCAGAATATTTGCTCACTTCTGGTTGTGCAACACCAGAAGTGAAACTTTGACCCAAGTAATATGTCCTATTATTTATTACCGTACTTACACCCGTAAACACAGTGTCAATCCCGAGATTGACTGACCCACCTACGATTGTAAGACCCCCTCCAGAGAGAGGACTAGAGGTAAATTTATGAGCTTTGAACCCATAAACTGGATCTGAGTTCAAAGTTCCGTCAGAATTGAATCCAGCAGTGGTTCTATCTTGCCAATACTTCAAAACTCCAGTATTTTGGTCGTAAGAAACGACTCTACCGACAGCTGTTGATCCCAATCCAACAGTTTGAGTGACATATGAGTCAGCTGTGAAGGTTGCTGAACTATATCCAACCCCAGTGAGTCTCAATGCATAGACTGAACTAGCTTTATCGAGTTCTAAAAGACTAGATGAGTCATATGCTTGTGGATTTTCGACCAATCCAACCCTTGCAAACTGGTTTCCAGTGATGAAATCAGGATTTTCGGTGTCATTTTCAAATCTGGCATATGTCAGAACACTATATGCACCCAATTCACGGTAAATGTCGTATCCATGACCTCCATTTGGAGGAATAATTACGTTAAAAACGGGTTCTGTGGAACCTGTGGGAACTCCACCACCAATAAGATCAACTGTTCCGAAGGTATAACCCGATCCACCAGCCGAAATAGTGACAGATTCAACTTTTGAGTCGTTATTTACGACCACAGTAGCCTCTGCACCCTCTCCATCACCAACAATTGGTACTCTTGTGTAGGTAATATTGGCTGTTCCGAGTCCAACACCACGATTTCTTACGGTTACAACCTTAAGTTGACCACTTGTAGAGGCGTTTTGCCTCATAGATGCGTCATTACTACCAACATCGTACCAGTCTGAAGGTACTGGGATGTAGTCAGTCGAGTCAAATTTGATTGCTTGACTTGGTTTGATAGTATAAAGATATTTCCAGATGTATCCATCACCACTAGAACCAGCAGATCTTGGTTCTAAATCTGTGAATGTTGGTTCGTCAAGGGAGGGGCCACCTTGAAAATTGTTTTCTACAGTGGCATTATTGTAAAGACAGATATAAACTCTATAATCAGAGTTCATTACATAATAATTTGACTCATAAATGTCAAAAGAACCTGATGGTAAAGATGGATTGTCTCTACTAATATCATTTCTCCACATATCATAAGTTACACCAGATGACCAGGTGTTTTTCCTGATGACCTGACTGACATCACTGGAAGAAATCTTCTTCATAGCCAACATCGTGTCCCAATAGTCATTAGACTCATTGAGATTATCTTTAGGTGCTGGTGGGTTAGTATCCCAAGTTGACTGATAACTAGTCGCGTTGGGAAGTCCAATGAATGCATAGTATGAGTTGGAGCTCGATTGAACTCCAACTACAAAGTTCCTAGCATTCAAAATACGAAGTTGATCAGTGATTATCGCTGCCATTTTATTTGGACTTTTTTGTTATTTATTACAGTTTGGAATATTATATTTGTATGTAATTCAAATACTTCAGAGGGTTTGTTCTACGAACAACACCAGATGTGGAGATACCAGTGTATCCCATACCAAGATATGATTGGAACTCTCTAGCATCAGTCCTAGGTTCAAACATAATCTTACCCCAACCAAAATTACCAGTTGTTGTTGAACCGAAACTGACTGTTCCGATATCACTCACGTTGGTTACAATTCTTCTGACGTATGTGGATACTCCAGCCACATCAGCCAGAACAGTTGAAGCACTTTGTACTTGATATACAGCGTCTGAGAAAGTAGATGCTGTTGACAGTGTGTTACCAGAATTATCTTGAGTTGTCAGTGCAACTCCAACATCAATATTAGTATTGTAAATTGTCAAGAAGTCACCAGTACTGATACCACTTACTGTTATTGCTGTACCAACATAGTCGGAGTTTCTGACAAATGCATCATATGGGATAAACAAGTCAAAAATCATTCTATCTTGGGATCCAGAACTTGTAGTACTAAATCCAATGATTGTTCCCTGGTCACCCTCATAAGAAGAAACATCAATGACCTCCTTATTGACCCTTGGTTCTTCAAAGATAACAACTGGTGGTTGATTGTAGTATCCACCACCATTGGTGATAATGACAGAAGTTACTACACCAGATGTGATGGAAGCTGTCGCTGTTGCGATAGTCGTAACACCAAGTGTGGAACCAATCGTGACAGAAGGTGCCACAGTGTATCCAATACCAGCGTTGGTGATTGAAATACTAGTGATAGTACCAGATGTCGATACGATAGCCGTACCAGAAGCCCCAATGATACTATTCTGTGAAGTGATTGTGACAGAATTCTGGAAGTCTCTAACCTGATTCTCATTATTGGAGTCAAACAGAGGTCTTACGTTATCAACATAAGCTTCTGTGGAACCAAATCCAACAGGTTGAATCAGGTAAGATGATGGATAGATGAGTGGTTCATATTCAACTCTATCTTTACCAACAGGGTTTCCATTGATAATCTTATCAACTTTTTGTTTACACCAAGTGACGGGTCTAACAACACTTCTGATAGGTGTGACACCAGGACCAATATAGGTGTTGGTTTGGACAGAATCAAGAGTGTTGATTCCAGTTACAGTTCTAGTATCTTGATCATAGATGATACCCTGAGAAGGTGGAAGATTATTAATGTCAAGAGTATCACCAACTTTTACACTTTCAAGGACATCAGTGAAGACAACATCAATACTTCCACCACCTTTATAGAAGAGAATCTTAGAAGTGTCACCAACCTTTGGTGGTTCCGTGAATTCAACGGTACTACCACCAGTAAATACAAATCCTTTACCTGGTTCTTGGAGAATATCGTTGATAAAGATCAGAAGTGTTTGGTCAACATCAATGTTTGAACCCTTAGCCGCTTGAATGGAAACAGGTAAAGAATTCAGTAGCAATCTGAAGTCTCTGGTAGTTCCATCAAACAGGGAATCAAATTTATCAAGTACCTGCAATTCGCCAACAGTCCATCCACTGAAGTTATCGGTAAAGATCTTCTCAATATCAATATGGAACTCTTCAAAGGTGACGGATGGATCTGTTGGAATTCCAGTAGGACCACCAATAGGAACAGTCAGGGTTTCACCTTCACCATAACCAAATCCACCATATCTGAACTCAAAGTCAATGACACTAGAACCTTGACCAACAACGATATTGACGGTTGCACTTTGACCAGCTCCAACAGGACCAGAAGAACTATATTCAACGGGAATATTGTAGTATGACATTGGGTCGTCAAACACTACTGATGGTGGGTTAGTTGAAGTATAACCACTACCTGGATTGGTGATAGCAACACTAACAATGTGACCACCACTAATTGCTGCCGTTCCAATGAATTCCAGATTAGGAGCTCCATCAGTTTGAACACCAACATTGACAACTGTTTGAATACCAGCCCTATAACCAGAACCACTATTAGCGATACTGACAGCTGATACTTGTCCAGAAGTGTCGATTGTTACTGTACCACCAGCTGCTACCAGTGGTTGATAACCTAAACCACCACTTGATCCTACAGAGATGATGAAACCACCAAGTGGGATATCTCCAGAGTTTGGATCATAACCATTAGTAATACCAAGACCAGTAAATCTAATAGAAGTTACACCAACAGATTCTTCCAATTGATATGTTCCCTCACCAGCCTGAATTCCTTCAGGTTGTTGGAAGATATTATTGATCAAAATAATTGCATTATCTGTAGAATAACCTACTGTCTGATTAGTATCACTTTCCAGTGTGAATGTGGTTGTAATACCATTGAACTTATGTGACGTATCATCAAAGACATAGTTATGTGAATAAGTATGTTCTGTTGAACCAAGAGCGGCTCTTCTCATGAAGGTTCTACCTTGGAAACTAGAACTGGTTGTAATTCCAGTCCAATCTCTATCATCTGGGCTAGCTGCAGATGTTGTACTCAGTGGAGTATTACCATATGGTGCTGAAGCAAAATTGAGGTTATTTCCAACAATGTTATAGTTACCAGAAATCTTAGTAATTGTATCTCCAGTGGAGTGACTTTCAATGGAAGAACCAAGTTCTGCTCTTCTGACACTAAATTGAGTTGACCCAGCGATACCAACAGATTCAGCAATCATCAGTTCATTACCAATCTTGATAATATCTCCACTTGCGAATGAGGTGATACCAGTAACATCAAAGACTTGATTGAAAACGATATCCTGATTCAAAGTTGTTGTTACTGTGGTATCAGTAATTGGTGCTTGAATCATATTGTCAACTGCAACCAGAGCTTTTGCGTTCTGGTTGGTAGATGTAATGACATGAGATGCTCCAACACCAACAGAATTAATTTCAATGATCTCTCGTGGAACCGCAAGTGCCTTTGTTGGTGTAGAAGCGAACTGTAATCTACCGTCATCAATTTTGACAGCATAGAGTTCGTTGGGGAGTTTGTCAGTGTTACCGATACCAGGAATATTAGTAGTTACAATACCAATAGCCTGTGATGTGCCAGCTCCAGCATGTGTGTAAAGTACTTTCTCTCCAGTTACGAAGAAGTGATTTGGAATGGCGACAGATCTTGAATCGGTATTGACAATTGCAGAACTACTTCCATCAAATACTCTTCTGAAGATTTCATTTCCTTTGTGGTAGAGACCAAACTGTGTGACGAGATCAAATTTTGTTCCTCTATAGGAATCATTATCTGATGTGATGACGACATTATTTTGATCAATCTCAGATGGATTGGTGTTCTCATCATATATCATCAAATCGATAGTAAAGGTCTTGATCTCTACACCAATACCAGCGTTTGGAGTATATGTGATGTTCTTATCACTTGCACCGACAGAAGAAATTCCAACTTGACCCAAACTTCCACTTGTATAGATGTTTCCATATTCTACGAAAGTTTCATTAGATGAGGAGTTGCACATAGCGAACTCAAACATTTCATATTCAGTGTTTGTGGTGTCCTCAACAAGAACCACACTGTATGATGCACTATATGGATCACTGTAAGTTGAAATGATGTTAGCTACTGGAGAACCAGAAGATGCAATTACAGTACGGGTGGATTTCAATCTAGCAACATCAAGATCGTAATTTGATGCTGTTGTGCCAGAATCAGAAATCATTGTCAATGAAGTCTGAGCTTCTAAAGTTCCAGTGATACTTGGGATAAAGTCAAGTTTAACAACACCACCAGAGATGTAAGAGTGATAAGTTCCGATTCCATCACTTGGGTTTAGAATCTTAGTCTGCATATCACCGTATTCAACTTGAGTTACGGTTGTACCATCATGAATGATGTTAAACTCAGTTGCATCATACTGACCTGAGGAAATACCAGAGGTAGCTTCAACCATTGTCAGAATCTTAGCTGATCTGATTGATGTGGGGAAGGATGCAACTGTTGTGGTTGTACCAGATGGGATACTCGTTTGAGAACTTGCGATGCTGACAATATCACCAATAGATGTATTACCAACACCTGATACACCATCAAGAAGACTGAATGCCAGGGTCGATGTCAGATATGAATTATATTCAAACTTAACTGGATTAAAAGTTAAGTCCCAACCACCATTAACAGCAACATAATCGTAGAAACCAAGTCTTGGGTATGTTTCAATAGTTGCATATTCATTAGTATATCCAGTGTTAGCTGATTGGAGAACATTTACAATAGAAAACTGTCTCTCATCGGTGTATACATTATCTCTTGCAAAAGTGAATACCTTATTGAAGATGTAGTTACTATCATATCTTGCGACAGGCTCAAAGGGTTCAGCTCTTTCATTGCTGTTAAACTGACCACTAATATCGTCAATGGAGAGAACTCTGTTTCCAATAGACTGGAAATAATCTGTAAGGATTTTGTTCTCAAAGAAGATCTCATTAGAAGCCAGTTGTCCGTTGATTGTCTGAGTTCCTTCAGATACAAAGTCAAAGTCATAAGTACAATGAAGATCAGCTTCACCAATGATATCAACAATAATCTCAATATTAGAGTCATCTGGTCTGGTAATTGCTTGACCAGGATCAGACTCTATACTCTCTAACTGATAATCAGCAAACTTAGCGAAACCAGCAGTATGGCTTAGGTTACTTACTGGTTCATTCCACTCTTCATATGGAACTTTACTGGACAACGAATATGAGAAGTTCTGATAATATTCATTGTTAGCAATTCTTTGAAGGTTATCATTGAGGAAACCTGCATTATTCTGCCAACCACGAACAACAGTTGCTCCAACACCAGTTGTGATCTCAGCATTGAAGTCCCACTTCTTCATCACAACACCCTGAGTGTTTGAACTCTCACCTCTTACAACAGTTCCTACCTCAAAGTCTTTTGATGTGGTGACCTTTAGTTGTTCAATGTTACCTGTCCAACTCTCAACAATACCACTTACAGCACCATTGGTTACAGTCTCACCATTTAAGAAATTATTGGTTGTCAGTACTGGGTTGAATATTGGGAAGTGTTCTTCTGGGATAACTCTACCAAGAGTTGTAAATGGTTCAACAGTGCCTGGTACTTCTCCTGAACCGAGAAGATTGGACAGACTATATTCAATATATGCTCCAGAACCACCAAGTTGTGGAAGAACAGCAGTTACGGGGAACAGAGTGTATTCATAGTCTTCAGAGTTATAACCAGTTCCAGTTGAAGTAGCACCAATACTAACATTTTCAACCAGAACTTTTTTACCAACAACAAATGGGAAGTCTCTAGCTGTTGAGAACTGTTGACTTAAATAAAGTCTTACGGTCTTAGAAGAAGAATCAAATGTTAGTGAAGAAATACCAACACCATTTGTATTATCAGTTGGAATGATTCTTGGTGTAACATCATACATTCCAGTGGTATTATTAAGGATGGTTACTTCAGTATCACCAATCTCATATCTAAGATCAATTTCAGGAAGAACCTTATTTGTATAACCATCAATAACTACAAGATTAGCTGGGTGTAAGTAGTTTCTTCCAAAAGAACTAATACCAATATGTTCAAATGATGTCAGAGATTCCATCTCCAGAATTTCTGGAAGATTGGCCACAGGTCTCAGTGTTTCATCAGTTGGATAGTCAAATCCAATGTTATCTGAATCGAATCTGTTTTGGAGGATTCTACCGATACTATTTGACTGGGCTTCGAGGATCGCCCCAGTTCCGATACCACTGGTAACTCTAGAGATCTTAGGTAATCTGGAATAGCTGTTACCACCATTTACCAGATCAACTTCAGCAATTCCACCATATGGTCTTGTGGAGTCTGTAATATAAGAGGATACTGAATTTGATTGTGTGTAAAGTGTTGATTCGGGAATCTTTGGTAACTCATAGGAGAACGTAGTCGAACTAGTTCCAGTAATTCTATGTGTTCCATCAAATTCACTCAATTCTACATTAATTTGGTTGAATGGTGATGATTCCTCATCAACAATGATACCAGTCTTGGATACAAAATTAATTTCCTTATTGATAGGATCAAACTTATAATACAATCTAGAGGCAACTGCATCTGTTACTACAACAGAGAGATTTGCGTTAGTAGAAATGCCAACAGTTCCAGTTCTTGTTACTTCAAATGCATTATTAGTTTGAGTGCCAGTGGTCAAGAATTCTTTGTTAAACTCTTGATCAAGATAGAGACTCATCAAGAATGCTGGATATCTTACACCATTGGAGAGGAATGAGAGTGATTGATCACTAAGATCAAACTTCAGAGTGTTATTCCTTCTTGTATTGACGAGTGGGTTGATCTTAGAGATGGTTCCACCCATACCTCTAGAGGTAATGTTGACAAAGTTTGGTTGTTCACTAGCGATTTGATACTTCTCTTTGACTAATCTAATTCTATCTTTATCGAATGGAATCACATAATACATGTTATTGTCACCAAGACCACCAGCTGGTGTGGTAGCAGTATGAATGACCTTGTCACCAATTAAAAAGTCATGATTGGATACTGTGATTGTATTGTCCTGTGTATCTACATTGTCAGATGTGAATCCAACTGGGTTAAATACAATTCTTCTGTTATAGTCATTATATGTCACATTAATGACTTGTTCAGAAGTTGGTTTGACTGTCATCTTGACAGTATCATTAGTCAGTACACCGTGCGTTGTAGCGGTAGAAACTGTGACGACGTTCTTGTCTGCAGTTCCTCTCAATATGTCTGTCCTAACTGTCTTAAAGCTGTGATAATCACCAGACCCAGTATCAGTGAAGAAGAACAGACCAGTTGTGGTTGCAATACCTACATATCCACCACCCTGAGTGGCAAGACCAACTCTATGAGATGAAATACCAATAAGATCTTTTGTGATTGGTGTAGCATAAAGAGCATCAAACTCATCAAGACTTCTGAAGTTGGTTGAAATACCATTCCAAACACCAATTGATGTTCCACCATTGGTTGCGTAATTTACTCTATCATTGAGTTTCAATCCATGATTCTTGAAGTAAATTGCCTGTGGTTGAATAAAGATTGATGATGCACCAACACCAGGATTACTGAAAGTGACTAATGTTCCAACACCATTACCTGTCGTTGTGCCAACACCAACAGCTTCTGAGGGTTCAAAGTAGAGTTCTTCATTGACTCTGAAGTACTTTTCTGTTGTAATCGTTCCAACATTGATCGTGAACTTTCTGGGATCTTCAAATAGGATAGATCTGTTAGTGTATGCAGAACCAACAGTTCCTTGTTGTTCTCTAAGAACACGAAGTCTTCCTGTTTCGCCATCAACATTCAGAACCTTAACTTTCTCAGTGCCAATACCCAGAATGTCATTTGGTCTTACAAATGGATACTCAAGAGCCCCAGAGACATAGAAGTATGTTGTTAGACCAGTTGCTCCAGTTGTACCAATTCCCAAAGTGGTTACAAGCGTCTCGGACTTGATGCCAACCTTATAAGAGCCGTCAAAACCTTTATAATGTGCTGAAAGACCACTGATATTGACAATGTCAAAATTCTGTAAGTTGTGTGGTTGAGAACTGAAACCAACAAATTGATTCAGTTCAAAATACTTACCAAACTCAATACCTGAAACTTGAGTGGTTGCAACACTTATGGTGTTGACTTCTTTACCATGAACGAATGATACTTTACCTTGAGCATTTCTGCCACCAGATTGACTATTGTCAAATACTAGTCTGTCACCAACTTTATAGTCACGACCACCAGTAAAGATACCAACACCATTCAGTGAACCGAGAGATGATGCAGTAACATCGATTGTTTGTTTCTTGATCTTGTTAGAATCAAAGATATACTCATATCCACTGTAAGTGTTATTAGTATTATAAGTTGATGTGTTTCTGAACCAATGATCAGATTCAACATCATAGTCAGTTTGGTTAGAAATTGTCTTATAGTTAAACTCGTTTCTCTTGGCGTAGAATGTATCACCAATGACATATGGGAATGCTGGTCTCTTGTAGTTTTTAAAGGGTCCAGAACCGTCTGGAAAGGTCTCTAAAGTGGTGAAGTAGGCATAGACACCCTCGGGATAATCAGGGGTCACACAGAACCTTCCGTTATGGATATCCAGGTCACCCTTATTGTTAAATGTATAGTCCTCAATGAAGAAACCTTCTGGGAATAAACCAATAGGTGGTCTATTTGTTGTGTTCAGGTTTAATTCATAACTAGATGACATCTGTCTAATAGTTCCACCTGATGGTTGAGAATAACCATAAGGTCCATAAATTGGAGATCCATCATATGCCCAACCTAAGATTGGGGAGTGGAGAGAACTGTCATTCTCAACACCATTGGTTTTCTCAAGATCAGAAATACCGTAGAATGTTTCCCCAGTGTTCTTGAGGGCATAAGAGTCTTCTCTTAGAGCTCTTGGTGTATAAATGTGAGAATATTGTGTCTCATCATTGGCAATATTTTCTTCAATGAATCCATCATCACTTCCGATAAAATCAAAGTTCCTAGTGAAAAGGTTTACATTCCATTCGTTTATTTTTGCTTCAACTGTTGCATCAACTCCAGGGTTCTCAATCTCAATGAATGTTTCTCCATTGACATAGTCAAAACCAGCACCAATAATCAAAATCTCTTTAAGTTTTCCACCTCTAATGATTGGAGTTAGTTTTGCATGTTTTCCACTACCAGTAATGATCAGGTTTGGTGGAGCTTCGTATCCACTACCCTCATTGACAATGATGATGTCAACAAATCTACCATTACTGATAACTGCAGTTGCTTGAGCTCTCTTACCACCCTCAAGTAAGAACTGTGGTTGTCTGTTAAAATTCAGAATCTCTGAAGAACCATACCCAACACCTTCATTTGTAAGATCAATGGAATCAACAATTCCCCTGAACACTGGTTGAATTTTACATTTAAAATCCTGACCAGAACGTGTAGTGATTCCAGTTGTTCCATCAACTGATACACTAATTGGTTTGTAGTTGAAAGAACCATCACCAGAACTCTTAATATCGACAATTATGTTCTTGTCGAAGAAATACTTTGCATTTGTATTACCTGTACCAACCTCACTCAGAGAGAATGAGTTTTCACTAATTTTTCTGACATAATAATCTTTAGTAGTCGAAAGACCTAAAATTGGACTTGACTCAGAAGTATATTGAATGATCTCTCCAGTTTCATATCCATGATGTACAATATCAAATCTATTTGTAGCAGTCGAGATACCAGTTGTTACTACTTTTCTCTTCTTATTCTTGTAACCCTCACCAGAATCAGTAACAATGATGTTTGTTACAATATTCTTTCTTTCTGCAGACTTCAAACTTTGAGTTCCTTGACCAAACTGATAGTCTTGGAAGAAGATTGTGTTGATACCAGCTTGAGAATCTTCAGCACTATTGTGAAGTTGAATAGTGAAGTTATCAATGATATTGACATAATAAGAAGAGTTAGTTGAGAGACCAGGAATGGCTCTCATACCTTTGCTGTCATAGATGATCCTTTCGTTCTGTCTGAACTTATGGAATGATGTGAAACCAATCTTATCATCAACGGTATCAATATTACCATTAATTTCAGTGTTGATATTGACTTCGTAAATGACTGGCGAAATGTTCACCTCTGCCTTTGCAGGTCTTATGGGGTTACCACCAGAAATGGTAACTACTGGGGATTCTGTGAAATCAAAACCAGGATCAACAATATCAATTCTTTCGAGAGATCCTTCAACTGCAACTGTTCCTGTTGCACCAATTCCAGTTGCATCAGAGATCGAAAGTCTAGGTGGATTGATTATATCATATCCAGTTCCTCCACCAGTTACATCTATACTCTTGATTGGACCATAGAAGACAGAGTCATCTGATTTGTAGTTCAGAAGTTCAACACCATTGATGAACATTCCATTGAAACCAGGGAGAGTTTTGAAGTTGCCTGCCTCTCTGATTGGTGTTGTGAATTTTCTGTAGATCCCTTGCGGTGTAAGGGGTTTGTTGTAGAAGTTAAAATAGGTAAACTCATTATCTGTTACAGAACCACTAAGATTTACATATACTTCTCTGAAAAGATCAGATCTGCTTCTTGACAGTTTGATAGTGGTATCATTAATTCTTCTAATGTAGAACACAGAAGAATCAATATTGTCAAACTTACTTTCACTGGTTGTAACTAAAGTAAATCCGTCAGGTGTTGTTACTGTGTTTGTAATGGTTGCTGGGCTGTAGAAAACAGCATCACCAGTATAGAAACCATGTTCAGTTCCAAAATCAATAGCATTACCACTAGCTGAACCACTGAACTTCAGACTCTTATTATATGGATTGATTGGATTGTCATTATAATTTGGAAGTGAGTTCGATGCAACAAGGACATCACCACTAAAATTGGTATATGTGTTCTGAACGTTGGAAATATACTTATCGAGGAAACTATAAGTTGTCGAATTTACTTTCAGAAGTTGATTCTCAACAGTCCACAACCTATTAACAATCAGTGGTGATGTTGCTTTGATGGAAAAAACAGTTTCCGAAGTAACTTCAGTAACATTAGCACTGATAGAATTGCCAGCATTATCCGTCATCAAGACACTGTATCCAGGTCTCAGGTGATGTGCATCATATGTCTTTACGGAATATTTGTTCTCAAGAGCATCAGTAAGACTGACTGAATTCACTTTGTAAAATGATTTGGTATTGTTCAACCATTTGGATGAAGCAATTGAATCATCTTCAATACCGAGAGACTTGATTTGAACAGTATCGTTTTTATTGTAAAAATAATTACCCTGATCAACTTTTAAGTTTTTCAGTGTTGATGTAATTTTGACTCTAATTTCTTCATCAGTTCCAATACCAACATAGGCATAAGAATAATCATTGAGTCTTACATCTGTTTTTGTGACGAGTGTGTTGGATACACCAGAAACATTCAGAAACTGGTTAACAGTTTTGCCAGTATATGCAACTGATACTAAATTATTATCAATATCAAGAATTTCAAGTTCTCCTGATTTTGGGAAACTTATAGTTGAATCAACATCAATTACTGATGAACCAGCAGCAACCTGTGTTATGATCTTTGTCTTTGGGTTTGGTTGAAATGAACCATAGATTGTACCAACAGTATTGATATCTCTTTCGTAACCAGAGTCAATACTCAGTTGATAGTAATTACCATCACCATACTGAACCTGAGACACATTGGTTACAGTTCCACGAGCACCAGTTGATTTCTGGAACAGTGTTAGGTTTTTGAGTTCTAAGGGGTCACCAACATCTGATTTGACAACGATGTCCTGTGTGACACTATAATTTGCATCAGATGGTCTAAACAGAAATTGACTTGGACGAATGATATCAACAGTCTCTCCAAAGAGAGCCTTGAATAAGATTTTAAATGATGAATCTGTTCCTTTTGACTTATAGAAACTATCACTGTTAATGATGAAGTTCTTTTGATTTACTTGTAACTTTCTATTACCAAATCCAGGACTAATTTGTCTCTTTAATTTTTTAAAGAACTCCTGTAAGAACAAGACATTCATGTTCTCTACAACTGCACCCTTCAGATGAGCATCTGGTATGGTTGAGTCTTGGAATGTCAGTCTATCAGGGACTTCTGAAGTATATGATGTAATACCACTAAAACCTCTCTGACAATTCAAAAAGGTAGTATCATTTTTCGTCTCATACATGATGAGCTCATTATTGATTCTAATGAGACCATTTCTTTCTGGGAAACCTTCAGTAAAGTTTCCGTTTACACCTACAACAATATCTTCATCTACAGAGTCAATATCAGATTGCAGAACTGTGGATGATGCAAGGTTTGTAATCTTATCGACATCGACATACTTATCAATATTCTGCAACAGATCAAGTGTAGCACCTTGAGTTTCCTGGGAAACATAATACTGTTCCAGGAATTCTGAAAGGAGTGGAAAGTCATCCTGTACAAAAGATGGAAGTTGACTCGCAACTATATCTTGAAATTTGACTCTATCTATTGTCATTATTTCTTATCGTGTGAGTGATCCGTTTGAATAGCTCGATGTTACAGTGTAGGTGCCACCTGCGACATCACTTCCTGAAGAGATTTGATCAGGAATCATATTGACAGTCAAATAAGATGTATCCATTTGTAAGTAGAGGTCTTGAAGACCGATTACATCATTTGAATAGGGACAAGCTGAAATTTCAATGAGAGAAGTACCACGGAAGACTTCTGTGGAGAGAACATTCATTGGGTTCATAGTAATGATACCCTTGATGTAATCAATAGTTCCAATGTTTCTCTTAACAATAACTGGTTCAGTAGGTGAGTTCAGTTTGAACAAGAAGACAGTTCCAGTTGTCAGGTTTTGATTTGGTGCATCTCCAAGATAGACAGTTCCACTAATACCACTTACGGTAAAGCCAGAACTCTTGATATTGAAACCAATTTCACTCTTGAGGTAAATACGATTTCCAAATCCGAGGGTGTACTCAACAAACTGATTAAGAGAAGGTGTTAGGTCTCTTCTCATGTTGATTGTTGTGATATTTGATGTAATGGCTTCATGACTGTCGTCAATTACCTTTCCAAACTTACTGTACTTAAACCTAGCCCCAAACTTATTTAACTGAATAGAATCGGAGTATTTTACGATATTATTCGTAACTTGAGTCCTTACCTGTGCTGGACCAGGAGCTTTATTTGTATCATAATAAACATTCGTTGAAGCTTCAATATACAAATATTTCAGATCAATGATTTCTGTAATGATACCAGCTACAGAATACTTTCTAAGTGCAAGTTGAATATTTCTTTTTACTTCTTCTGATAAGAAAACACCATTATATGGTTTAATACTAATGAAGACTTTACCAAACTGTGGTGGATCAAGTTCCTCACCACCATATGCTGCTACTGACTCAGCCTCATCATAGATTCTTGGTACGATAGTTTCAAAGTCAACTGATGTTACAGCTCTATTCTGTGATGCATAGATGTTAGGTGCCAGTTTCTTAACTGATTCAACACTCTCAATTTCATCTCCACCACCAGCAGGTGTATTAACTGTCAGACCAGAAATACCAGTTGTAATTGCATCACCATTACTATCCTCAAGTCTTCCAGCAAATGACATGTTAGACACACCATTGGAAGCCGAACCACTACAGGACAGATATGTAATTTCGATTTGATTTGGTTCTTCTAACTTAGTACCGAATATACCATCACCAAACAACAACTCATATCTCTCACCCTCAGTCTCTCTCAAGAAATATAATGGAGTATTTTTATCAACACCAATTAAACTATCATATTGTACATACTTTCTTGTGACAGTAGAGAGTGGTGTCTCTCTTACGATGACACGAATCGAATCAGTGTCAATACCAGCATTAGGTAAGATGAATTTCTGATTGGGAAGTCTTGAGTTAACTGCAAATACTGAATTTAGGTATGAACCTTCAGATACTTCAATATCATCAAATACAGCTGTACCAGTTGAATCTACGGGGACAGTAATATCCTCCATGACACAGAATGTAAATGATGAATTACCAAAGTTTGATGATGTCAATGAGACTGGACCAGCTTTCAATGTGACAGCTACAATGTTTGATCCTGATACATCAACTGAAAAAGATACATTAGCCTTAGCTGATTTCCTCGATTTGGGAAGGTAACCAATATTTCTTGCGATCGATACAACATTCTCTCTCAGTGTCGCACTATCAAGGAACACTTCATTTGTCACCATGTTGGCGTTATATGAAGAGATATATGTGTTATATGCTAACGTGTCTATGATAGTCGATAGGTTCGATCCTTCAAAGTCATAATCCGTGAAGTTGGAATTGGCTCTGAGGTAATCTTTGATGGATTGTTTAATCTCATCAAAATCGACATTGCTGAAATTTACTAAAGGCATCTTACCTGGTTGGTTCTAATGCGAACTGGAGTTGTTGTGTTTCTGCGTCAATGCCAACGATCTTATATGTGATTGTCACGTTGAACTCATGATCATCAAAGTTAGGTGTCACATCAACAGATTCAAGAGATACTCTTGGTTCAAAGTTTTTAATCGTATTGGTAATCTGTGTTTTGATTGCAAATGCTGTTTGAGAATCAAAGTTTTCAAACAATAATCTATAAACTTCAGAACCCAATGCTGGATTGAATGGTCTCTCACCAGGAACTGTCAATATGAGATTACGAACAGATCTAGCAATCGCATTCTCATTATTGAGTGCTATCAGGTCATAGTTCAGGGGATTGACCTGAAACGATGCACTGATATCACGAAATGCTTTACTAACTCTTTCTGCTGGCACCTGAACAGATACAATAAATCTGCTTTATTTAGGTGTGTTCTGACAAAGTCTGTTGTCCACACTTACACTTATGATCTGGATGACTGCAATCCTCTTCAGCTTCAAACAAACCATCCTCATTTACAATTCTTTTATTTTTGGGAACCTGTTTGTCGTTATTGATCTCTCTGAGCAGATTGTCTTCCATTTGACTTAAAATATAATTACTATCTATGGGTCAGCATAACGTCCATCTTGTGAATGGTACATATCAATTGTATCCTCCTCCTGACGTTCCTTTGAGGTCTTCCAGAAGTATTCATCCTCTCGTCCCATACCAAGACGATCAAAACCATTCTCTACAGAATACTCAACAGTTGACACCTTGAAGTCTGGCATCTTTGGTGTCTCAGGTGTCAGACTATTGTCATAGATTCTCATCCGATTATTGGGATACAGTGCAAACTGCCCATTCTCTAATTCAATCAGGTTATGTGACTTATGTTCAGCAGGATTCTCTGATGTTGCATAATCAATTGCATCAGGGTCTTGATGGTAATTATCTAAAGTGCAAATGTATTCACCTTTGACAATACCATGGTCCCGTGTATAACACTCGAAGTCCATACTCCCAATAAACTGTTTCTGAACAGTGACCACACCATAGTCCATACAATTCCAGAACTGTAGGTTAGGTAGGTTCATATCCACCTCAGGTGTCTCTGGACGGGACAGAAACGCACTGATCGGCAGTTTATCATACATTGCCGCATACTCAGGGAGATATGTCTCAAAGTAAAATGCACGTCCTGGGATAGACTTACATGACACCCAGACACCCTTTACAAACTCCCCATGACCAAATTGATGGTCTGTAAGATATTCCTTTCTTACCCAGATTTCCTTTGATGGTAAGTTAGCAATCAAACATGCCATATCGTAATCCTCAGTTAATATATCTATGCATTAAAAAGACCCCGAAGGGTCTGATTTGTCACCGTCCTTGACCACGATAACGTTTGGGTTTTCCATTACGACTTGAAGCCGCATATTTGGTATGTTGACCTGATCCCTGTCGGGTTTTTTTGGGTTTCGACTCAATGAACTGAGTACCCAGAAGACTCTTCTTGACTTTTGCCATGAACCTTTACCTCCTCAAATCACACGGGTTTTTTCATGACCCACACGAATCCGAGGGTCACACCAAATCTCATAACCTGCCTCAATGGCATCTAAACAGAACGAAACGTCCTCTCCACACATGTCCTGAACAGCTCCTGATTCAAACACCTGCATCTTCGGTGCAAACCATGGATACTTCATCTCCTTATTCTCAAACACACCCTTACGAATCATCACCCATCCGAAACCTGTGTAGTCTACAGTGAAAGGCTTCTTACGGTTCTGAATGGAATCAACCATCTCATGATTCATCACACCACCATTGTTACGGAAGTCATCCTCTTCCAACCAATGTGCAACTGAGGTGGTCTTCCCATCCTCTGTGGAATACCAACCAGCAGAGATTGGATGATCTGCTCCTTCAATCTCATTACCTTCTTCATCAATTGCAGAAGCAGGAAGTGCAACATCACACAATTGCCAAAACTTCTCAGTGTTAAACACAATGTCACTATCAATCCACAACTGATAGTCATAAGGAAGCTTACCATCCCAAGGTACTTGATCAGGTCCACGAAGAACGTTAGCACCAAGACACTTACAACGTGCAAAATTAACCATAGACGAATAGTCTTGACTAATCTGAATACTCATTCCGTTCTGTACCATATCAAAGCACAATTGAACGAAGTTCTTCATAAACGTATATGAACATCCACGTCCTGGTAGACAAAATACAATCGTCTTACCACGCATACGAGCTTTAATAGCATCATAGTCCCATGTGGGTTTCTCTTGTTTCTTCACACCCTTGGGCTTTGATGCCTTTACTGTAAATCCTTTAGCCATAAGTCTGTGTAACTCAATTCAATTATAGTCTGTATATCTATGTAAGTCAATAGGAGGCTTCTTCAGTCTCCATGGTCGGTTTACTCACCATCTCATATGAAAGATCATCCTCCTCATATTCTGTCTTCATTAACCCTACCATGGCCTTTAACGTCGTCCATGTCTCGTTAAATCCTTCTTCACTGATACACGAAACAACACACTGGTCACGAAGGTATATGTGGTAATAATTATCTTGGGTAAATTTTTTCATGAACTCCTTTTTGAGGGGTCGAATTATATAGGGGTCGGACATAGATTTACCCTCGTACCCTGGGAGAATTTTTATATCGTAATAAAACGAACGCGGGAATATACTTTTGTAGGTTAGGTCTTAGGTACTTTTTTATAACGGGGGGGGGGCTACGCCGACCGACGGCATCACAAACCGACGAAAATAACGTGTCGATTCGTAACACTGTCATCCTAACATATATCTCACTGATTGTCAACAACTGATGTGCAATAAAAAAGGGAAAGGACACCACTCCCTTCCCTCAGTTTGTAACACACACCACGTCTGAGTTTATAGACCTCACGCGTGGTCTTAGTTAGTGTGTGATACCTAAGAATGATTTGAGAGGGGTTGTAGACCCTTACAGACCCCTTAGAGAGTGTTATCCAACCTTCCCTACTTTGTTCCCGTGAGTGTTATAACCTGCTTTCGTGTTGATGTTATGAAGTCCCACATTTGGTGTCGGACCATTACCCTTCACCCAACCAGTTCCTCTCACTTTACGGGTGGGGAGTTTGGTTAACTTAGGGGTCACTCCGTTGTTCTCAAGATCCTCAATGATGTTTACCAGTTGAGTGTAACTGTTCATGTGGTGCTGTGTGTCTACATCTATGGGGCACTTCCGAGGTGAGTAACAATAACACTCATAGAGTGAGTGTAACATAGGACTGTAAGTCTGTCAAGTGTTTGTGTATGTGGGGGTCTGAGGATTGTGACAGATTAGTGATACTGATTTGACAGACTTGGGGGGTTGACATGTACTCGAAGACCTGATAGACTGCGGGCTTAGATAACAATAAGATGAGACCTTTATCCACAGGTTACTCACACATAACAACACATATTATCAGGGTTTATCCACATCTTTCTCCACATATTCCACAGGGTTGTGGAAAACAATAAAACACACATATATGTTTTTTAATACATTTATTTAATAAAAAACATGTTATTTATGGGTGTTTTCAAAGTGTTAATTCCACCCTGTTGATTCATCTGGTTCAGTATCAGTAACTGTTTCTACCTCTACTGATAACAACTCCTCTCCATCTTCTAGTTGATCAATGATACTTTCGGTGATCCAATCCTCTGGGGATTCACTATATGTGTTCATGGTGATTGTAATGGAGAAGGTGTTCATGAGTCAGAGGAGATTAGGAGTTCAGGGTAATACTCTTCAACGTCTTCTATCAGTTCATTCAGTGATAGTTTGTCGGTGTCTTTATCAATATAATCATATAACATTGCCAGACAATCATCAAGGTCCAAACTATCAATCACTCGTTGAATGTATTTGTCTTGGAGTTCATCTCTGTCGATGATGTTGTCAGTCATTTGTGTCATGATTAGGAGAAAGAAAAATAAGGGTGATCTTCATCTAGGACTTGATCTTCATCAGTCGCTATTAGAAACTGTGTGATAGGATAGTAATCATCTGTCTCTGAATCATAGACCGTTGGAGTACAATCTAACTGTTCAGGAGTAAGAGTTAGTAATTGGTCCAGAAGTTGTTTGTAAGTTTGTGTCATTGTGTTTGGTTAATCAGGGTCAATAAATGATGCGATACCGTATAGGAATGATGATATGAATCGTCTTAATCCTGTCCATTTAGATAAACAATAGAGTGCGATAATCCATAGGAGTAGGGTACACATAATCAATAAGAGAATTTGAATTCACGTTTTTGATCTGGTTCGATAAAATCAGATGCTGATTGTAATGAATCAGAAGTGAATTGTCTTGCTTCAGTGCTATTCCAGAGAAGTGCTCCGATGATAACCAGAAGAATGAATTTCATGTGAATGGTGATGAGATTGGATTTAGATCTTGTCTTTGAGAGTGACTTGATCATGGTGTGAATGTTACGATGGGAGAAACAAACTTAAGAGAGAAGACTGATAATCAGTGAAACAATCTTAGGTGAGAAGTCCCTTACGTCTATGGGGCAGTTTGTGAGTGAGTAATTTTATTACTCACGAAATTGATCATGCGAAGATATAACCAGACTCGAATTCTTCAGTCTTGTAAACATTTTGTCCGTTGATCTTACCGACGAACTTTCTTACATACCATGCCCAATCTTTTTGGAAAACTCCTTCACCACTGATACAAAATTCATCACAAAGTGCATTCAGTCGAGATTTTGTGGTGTTTGATTGCCAACCTCCGTCGAAGATTGTCATATCAGTATCTGTCACAGTTGCGATCAGATTACCGTGAAGATATACATTTGAAGTGGTCTCATTTGTGACGACTTCAGTGTTACCAGACTTCCAGTTCTTGTTTGACTGAATTGCCTGACACATTTGGGATTCGATCTTTCTCATGGTGTTTTGAGTGTGTTCTTACAATGATGGGGCAGTTTCGAGGTGAGTAACTTTAATTCATAAGGAATTAACGACTCCCATAGTCAGCAACTAACTGATAATGTCCTTTAACATTATAATAACCAATCTCTGCATATCCATACTCTTCAGAGAGATTATAACAGAGATCATATGCACGATCTAGATCATATGTGGAAGTGTTTTCATATGGATCAGATGGACATTTGACGAGATAGTTAATCATAGTTTGTGTGAAATAGTGGAATCAGTTTACGAAACAAAAGAGATAAGAATCAATCGTTTCTTGGACCTCTTCAGTGACTTCAACTCCTTGTGATTCACAGAAGTCATAACACATTTCGAGGTCAGGTTGTGTGTCAACAACGAAACTTAAAAGATCTCCGTTGATAAATTCTTCGATGTTCATGGTTGATTGTGTGTTCATGTTCATAGGGCAGTTTCGAGGTGAGTAACAATAATTACTTGATAATCCACTTGATAAACTTATAAACTCCCCAACAAATTAAACCAATAGCACCAAATGCAATAATGTATGGGAGAAGAGTGATAACCAAACCGATTGCTAACAATCCACCAATGAGGACAAATCCTCCCCCTATATCACCCCAACTTGATTCAGAGTCATTATCATTTACTTCTCTCAGATTATGAACATCAGTTGCACCATAGATCTGTTCAATTTGTTCTTTTGCTCCATGGAAAGTGCTCGACTGAACTGATACTTTCTGACGACCAGATGCCGAACCTAACCATGCTTCACCTGTCCAAGTTGCCATGATGTGATACCGTGTGAATGTGTGTAAGTATAAAAAAAGAGGTGGAACTTAGTCCACCAATTCTAACAACATCTCAGAGAGTTCTTCACGGTTCAGATTATCATCATCCCATGAAACACCATCTGGAGTTTTATCACCAAACAATTCGGTCATGGTGTGACGAAACACATCATAATCAACCGATTGTTTATCCCACAGTCTCTCTTTTACCCATTCGAGTGCTGTCATATACATCCCATATTCATTGTTAATGTAGAGGGAAACATTCCAGGTCTCGTAGTTAGTCCAACCGTTGTAAGTTGTGTCAACTTTGGTGGGAAGATTGAGAGAAAATCCAGGGAAAGAAGTCATTTTGGTGTTTGGTAGAA
>BCSF01000179.1_pt1 | contig 29660 bp, 37 predicted proteins | sample 1016431 | NCBI WGS metagenome assembly BCSF01 (sample SAMD00045685;SAMD00045686;SAMD00045687;SAMD00045688;SAMD00045689;SAMD00045690;SAMD00045691;SAMD00045692;SAMD00045684;SAMD00045690;SAMD00045691;SAMD00045692;SAMD00045684;SAMD00045685;SAMD00045686;SAMD00045687;SAMD00045688;SAMD00045689, study... | reverse complement strand
CATTTCTCCTGCGTTGTACCCCTCTAGGTTATCCCATGATAAATTATGTTTTTTCATCCAAGCCTTTTTCTTCTCTTTGTCCACAGGAATTCTTTCTTTCTTTGGTTTAGCCTTTGTTTTTGGTTTTGCTTCTGGTTTCTTAGGCTTCTTTTTCTCATTTAACTTATCCCACGACTCAAGAAAGTTACGACCATACTCTGAACTCTCAAAATACTTACGGGTAGCAGGTGAAATATTTTTATCTTTGAGTGCCTTAATCATTTGCTCTTGGTTTTTACCAAACTTAAAGTTACTAGACTCTTGCCTAAGTAACTCTTTTCCTAAAGGGGTATCACTCTTTAACAAATCAGCATACACACCATCAGAGTAGCTTTTAAATATACCAAATAACTCACCATTCTTCTGGTACTCAGCTTGTTGTCTAAAGTCCTCTGCAAGTCTACCTGTGTGCATTTGCTGTAACTGTCTGCGAATACCCATCTGCCCAGGTACAAAATGCTCTACTAGAACACTATCATGTATAGTTTCAAAGTTATTAGCAAAATAAGAATCGAAGTTATCTAGGAATTCATCAAAAGACCCACTTGAGACATCATTCTTTTTCCTCCAGTCTTCATATTCAAGAAAAAGATCCTGATTGTATTTACCCAAAAGATTCTTAGTGTATGCAATGCTGACACCTTCTCTAAAATAAGGGGACTGGGATTCTGTTATAACACCACTTTTAATGGCATTACGCATTTTAGCACGTTGCTCTGGAGTAGCATTCATAAAATGTGCTATACCAGCGTCCCTCTCAGCTTGTGCAAACTCTTCTACCTTCTGTCCCATAGCTTGAGCTAGAGGTTTAGAAATAGAACTTAGAAAATCAGCAACTACTTTTTGGTCTTTACCAGCTTCAACATCAGGTCTAGCACCACGATAGTAAGCACTTGAGTTTGTAACTCTCCCTCTTCTGTATATCTGTGGTGACTTGGGTTCTCTCCCACTTTTAGATTGTGCTAGAATTTGTTGTTGTTTACTCATTATCTTGTGTGGGGATTAGGTGTCGTAGGGTATCTTCTAGTAGTAGGAGTCTTAGCATCTGGTGTTTTATTGTAAGACTTACCCATAGACCAACCTTGTGCTCCTGCACCTATGTAACCTAACATACGTTCAGAACTACTTAATCCTGGGTCTCTCTGCATTGAATTAATTTGACCCATAGCACTATACCTACGTGCAATCTTGTCATGCTGAAGTGCTTTACTTTCCCCTTTTAAGTTAGTAATACCACGTTGAAACTGTTCATCTAGGTCATACCATCTGTTTGCCATATCTCTACGTAATATATGAAGTGCTCTATTTGGAGAAGCACCACTAGCACCAGACTCAAGGTTAGCCATTTTCAATGATGCACTAGCTTCTTGGCCTTGAATAAGCATGTCAATTTTAGCATCTGCTGCATCTTCTGCATTCTGGTAGGCTTGCTTTTGTATAGCAATCTCTTCACCCCAGAATGCTTCCATGTCTTTGGTATACGCTTCATTCTGTAATGCTTGGTTTGCAGAAAAGGCATCATTAGTAGCTTCAGCACTAGCCATAGCCGATTGTTGACTTTGGTATGCCTGTATTACCATCATTGCCGCCATTGGTCCTGCTACTGGATCACACATTATTTGCCTTTACAAATTCATAGAATGGTTTTTGTTCATAGCCATAGTTATCTACTAACTTAGTAAAAGTAAAACCAAGGCTTTTTATCCATTTGATAGCCTGAGTATTCCGTTGGTCTACATAGTTAAATAATACGTCATACTCGTCCATAAATGTATCTATATGCTCTTTTGCATGTTTATGAAATTCAAACTTATGTTCTGTCAACTTGTCAGACCCAAGTAACCAAGGTGACCCAACACCATCACGTAACTTGGATATACCAAACATACCCACAACCTTATCATCTAGTATTATTGTATAACAATGTAAGTGAGATGTCAAGTAGGCTCTAATTAATGCTTGAGAAGGATTACGTCCTCCAGAAGCAAATACCTCTTGTACATCTTGTTGTCTTAAAGTTTTAGCTAATTCATAGCAATCATTACGCTTTGACGATCTAATGTAATAACTCATATTCTTTTGTTTCTCAGGACTTGGAATGCCTCAAAGTCAGCCGACTGTAGAGCCACAGGTAACCATGAGTCTGACTGTACAGTAATCTTGACATCCTTACTATTGACATACACTGGAACTCTGAACACCCCTGTGTCTAATTCTTGCTTACCAAGAAACAGAGACCCAATCTTTCGTCCTGTAAAGGTTTTATTAAATATACGTCTAAGTCTATTGTCATAGGGTTTTGGTGAAACTTCCACCTCAAAGAATCCAGTACGATCATAGGAAATCTCAAAGTTCCTCATCTGGAGTCTTCCTGAGTTAATAGATTCTTCACCAGATTTTACAAATTGTTCTGAGAACTCGTATCTAAAATCATAAGGTATCCCCACGAATACCACTGGGTGATTGTTTCCTCTTGATTGTGAGTACGTTGTCCCTTCTTTTAATACACCTGCTACTTGTGCTTCTTTAAGTATTTCACCAGTTTCACAAACATATAAAACATCTCTCTCCTCAAAGATTACTGAAGTGTTATGTGGTAACGGACCACCTTGGTCAATTGAGGCTTCTGAAGCAATACTCGGAGTAAACTCAATCTCAACTGTAGTCCCTATTTTGTCTGAAACATCTGTTACAGTATATGTATTGTTTCTATCGTGGGCTAGAGTAAACTTTTGTCCAACTCTGGGTTTCTCTTCTATGTTGTCTAGGTTAATTCTTTTACCCCATTGATCTAAGTATTCATTTGTTTTAGTATCCAAGACCCCTTTTGCCTTCGTGTCATCAAATACAGCTTTGATAGTACCTGACCCAGCATTAGCTATTACGTGGGGTACACCTTCTTGTACCTTTGCTACTTGAAAAGTATCGTCAGTTTTATTGACTACATAATACTTTGTGTCAGCTTTGATTTCCCCAGGTAATGCAGAGGTGCTTGTAAAATGAACTCTGTAGTCATTTTCAAACCCATGTGCTGTTGAAGTAAACACATTATTAGCTACATTAATAGAAGATATTGTTTTCTCAACTGCTAACCCTACTTTATCATGATTGATGTCATTGTAGTAGCTGGACAATGCTGGAGGATTAGCACTAACTTCATCCCACTCAAGTTTGACTCTTCGATCTAACCTTACTCCAATTTTGTCATCCATTGTGTTTGTAGCAATATCAACAGACAGGTTTAACTTCTCTAAATAGATTTTGTCATTCCTTCTAAACAAGAGGTATGCAACAGAACCTATGAACTCCATGTCAATAATCTCAGCATCAAATATCCACTTAGACCATGATGACTGGAGTTTCTCTTGGTCAGAGTAGTAGTATTTGTATACTATAAGTTCTTTCCTTTTTAAACTATCAGAATTATCAGAGTCATCTGCAAGTACACATAGTAGTTCTTCGTTTGAAGATACAGCCATTTTCTTAACCACACCTTCAATATAGTCAGGTACATGTGATGTCACCTCATTGGCATCATTGGTTTCTGATGCTACATCAATGAAGTATTCACGTATACCTGAGAAAGCCCCACGCTGAAATGGGAAGAATATAGTCTTACCCGCAGGTACTGGCTTTGCTTCCGTTGAGGTCTCAAAGTTTGTAGCAACAGCAACGGATACAGAGGTAGGAGTAAGAAACTCATCTGACGATAGTTTAAACTGCTGTAGGTCAGAGAATAATAATAGAGCCTCCTGAAAAGGTATAGCTGATTTCAAAATAGCTACTTGGTTATTAGATACAGCCACATCAACAACACTGGTGTCAAGAACAGAAAGTACAGTGTTAGCAAAGAAATTAAAGTAATTAGCGGCTTCAGATAGTATAACATTTTCATCCGAAATAAACCCAAGTCTATTCCTATGAAAGAATATATCGTTAATCGTATATAGTCCATTAGGATGTAAGTCTTCATCATAGTCAGCAAACGAAGGGAAAGGGTTTGTTACATCATCTCCCACAGTTCTACTTGGGTATTCAATTAACTTTAGTATAAAGTAGATTTTATCGTTGGTATCAAATGCCTTGTATAATTGTACTGGCATTGTAGTCTCATCGATTTGATCTCTTGCCCTCTTGTTTGAGATTTTGGAATACTTAGGTCTAAAGGTTTCTTTCCAAACACTACTATTCCAACTGACATAGTAATCATCCTGACCTGTGGATTTATCTCCTGAAATCTTAGCTACAAACCCAGGTTCAATTTTAGACCCTGGAAGTTTACCAAAGGCAGGTACTTCGTCAGCACCATTAATTGCCACCATATTAGCATCTCCTTTACCATCAGATGCTTCTATGTCAAAAGGGTATGAGTTTGTTTCATTATAGTCAGCAGAAATGTATATTATACTTTCGCCATGGATATAATTAACGGTCCAGTTAGTTGCTGATCCTTTATCAGAACCTCCAGGTCTGTAATCATTAATATTCTTTAACCCTGCGTTATCTTGAGCTACTGTAAGAGTACCACCTCCAGCAGCAGTTATGTTTATAGGAGTTCCACCCTGTGTTAAAGCTAACTTAAATTTACCAGCAATTTTATTTACAACATAATAAGTAGTATGTTCTTCTAATGGAGTAGGTAGACCATCTGATGAGTGAACTATAACCTTATCACCATCAGCAAATGTTGTACCTGCAATATTAATATAGTCGTCAACAGGGGTAACACTATCTATAACTTCTTGTTTTGAAGTTAAAGAAGTCCAACCACCACATTCATCAGTTGTATGGTTCCAATGCCTATATCTAGTTTTAACTTTACCTTTATCTCTTACACCTGTTTGACCTATGTATTCTGGGCTTGAATCTTGATTTATATGTGAGATTATGATCTCAGTGTTTTGTGTTGTTTCTTGAATTAAATAAACTTTATCTGTGTTATCAACTCCAGTGTACAATGACTCTGCAATATTATTCACTACTACAGCCGCTTGGTTGTTGATAGAAGCTGAGTTAGCGGCTGCACTACTACCACCTTGAGTCTTACTTTCTGTGTTATTTTGTGGAGTATCGTATTCTACTTCATACTGAAACAAATAAGCATCATGATCTATTTCTCCTGCTTTCTCATGGGAATCAGGATAGACATCAAACTGTGTAACAAGAATTTTATAATGCCCATCATAGTCACCAATCTTAACAAAAGCCATAGACTCGTATTGACGAGTATCATGAGCAGTGTTCTTTTTCTTTACTCTTTGAGTTTTATTTAAGATAAAACTAAAGTCAGCAACAGTAGTTACTGAAAGTTTATTTGGTGTAAAATCATTAGAGCCACTAGATGTGAAATTCTTTAGATAGTTTTTTACATCTGTGTTAATTACACCGTTACCCGTTACAGCACCAGTTTGTTCAGTAGGATGAATAAATACTTCATTACCTGGAGTTCCTGTAGCAAACCCTGTTAAATCATATAGTTTAACTACTGGATCTGCACCACCAGATACTCCTCCTTTAATTAGTAAAGCATACGCTTCATCTTCTGATCGTCTTATTGTGTGAATAAAGACATCATTAGAGTTAGCAGAGGTAATACCTTGGATCTCAGCTAGGTGCTCAGTACATGGTCTTTTCTCTAACCCACGTGAAATATGTGAGAAACCATTCTCCTGCCGTTCACCTTGAGTTGGCATACGTAAGGTCGCAGGTTGCTGAGATACTCCATTAACTAAACTAGGTACAGTTCCAGATATTAAAGGCATTATGCAGTTTCTACTGAGTCTACTAGGTTACGTCTAAGGTCATAGGATGAAGTGTGACTTCTATCAATAACTCTAAATACATCGTAGTTGTCGAATATATTGTAATCAGCTACATCACCTTCGTACTCAAGTAAAGTTTGCCACGCATACATTTCATCTTCTTGAAAGAATCTATGTAACTCACCTGACCCCACAACACGATCATGGAATATCCTAGCCGCACGTATTGCTATGTATCTACGTGCAGGTTCAGGCAGGGCTTCAAAAGTAAGTTGCTTAATTAAGTCAACTCTGACTTTAGTTCCTTTAGCAAACTTAGTTGTATTCTTTTTCCTATCGTACAACTTTCGACCACGTTCCACAATGTCTGTATCACCATTTCTAACCAGAGATGTTGTGTCTACTCTTAGTACACTTGGGTCAAGGTGGATTTCATCGTATTGATCTGCCTCAAGTTCATCATCAAGGTCTGTATTGAATATCCATCCTCTTGCTTGAACTGCTCTTGACACATTATCAAGTATTTGACCTGCTATAGAGGCATCAGATAGTCCAGCAAGGTCGTTTTCGTTTTGGATTGGTTGTTCACCAATACTGGTCAACATAGTATTAATAGCCTCTAATCTGGACGTTGGACTAAGACTCATGATACCTTTCTATATTTAGCTGTTTTTTGATATTTAGACATGTGTGGTCGTTTTGATTTATCAAAGCCTTCACCTGCCTTCTTACGTTGTTTAATGTTTTTAAACTGTGACCCATCTAAGATGATGTAAGACCAGTCGGACACAAGTTTATCTTCAATAGAATTAAAGAATTGGATACCATCGATACCTAGGTCATTGAGAAGAAAATCTCTGAACCCTAGATTTACAAAATAATTAAAGTCTTCTAGGTAGTTAGAAGGAGTCTTGAGTATTTCATCAGCTATCTCCTCTTTTTCCTCTGTTGACATGTCTGATGAATAAGTATCAGCTTCTTCGTAGCTAGTAACGGCATCCATGTCATCAAAATACATTTCCATGTACTCTTCATCAGTCATATCTGGAGAGTACCCTTTAAGAGTTTTAGGAGCACCCCATTGGTCTTTCTCTTTATTAGCGTGGGCTTCGGCATACTCCATAACTCTTTGGAATGCAGTACCAGAACCTAAGTAAGCAGTATCTCTTACTTCTTTTGGTATATCCCAATTACCATTTTCAGCACTTTCTTCAAAATAGTTTTCTTCAGGCCAGTAAGTAAACTGTCCTAAATAATTAGGTCTATTTTCAGCCGCTATAATATTCTGGGATACTGGAAGATCATCCCCACCTTCTCTGTTAATCTCTGTAGAGCCTGACATGTACCCAAGTATATTCCATACAGTCCACCAACCAATGTCTCCTGGAACAACTAATGGGTTCTTTATGTCAAGAACACCAGCGTACCACTTAGGTGGTATTTGTTTCTTGTTTACTACTCCAGCGAATGGTAAGTGACCCATACTAGGTTGCCCTTGTCTAGTAGCCCTAGATCCAGTAGTATGGGCAGCACCCATTTTTCTCTTTAAGTCTGCCATTTTAACTTCTATTGCTACACCTTCTGGATCTGGTAAAACATAACCTTCTTTTACACTATCCTCTTGTCTAAGTCTGGCTAAAATATCTAAGGCTTGACCTCCACTACCAAAGAATCCTGCTCCAAACTCAGGTTGTGGGGATTCACTCCATTTCATTGATCTTTGTTGTGTGAACTCTTTAATAGGATCTGGCCCCTTTTGTCCATGAAAGTATAACCTAGGTAACTGTGTTTTGAAATCTAGTACAGAAGTTGGTCCCTTTAAATTGGGATGATCCGACAACATTGAAGGAGACTCTAAGAAATTCCATAGTTCTTCCTGATGTAAAGCCTCAATGTACTCAGGCATTATAGCTGTTTTATTAAGTTCTTCATAGTCAGAGATAACACCATACAATTGATTCTCATACATCTCTTGGTCAGACTCACGGAACAAAAAGTCTGCTAGTTCACTTGGGTTCTTCATAGCTAACTCTGGGTTAGCCATAGCATAAGCAGTTACAGTACCTAGTCTTTTATCAAATTCATATTTTTCTTGTGCTCCATATTGAAAATAAGGATCAGTAACAATACCAAGTGGTCTTGCTACTTTGCTCATATAAGAAGTAAACATACCTCCTGCTCTCCTTTGTAGGACTTTAAGTAGTCCTTCTGGAACAGGTTTACCTTTTTTACCTTTTAGAGAATAGTCGGTAACCTCTCGTTGCCGATGTTCTCCTACTCTACCAAATACTTCTTTCCATTTACCGTTGTCCATAGGAGGATCAACCATTTGAACTCCGATAGACCTTACTCGTCTTATCAGTTCTTCTGCACCCTCTCGTGTAAATGTGACATTACGAGTGCCTTGGTGCATACGTTCTAACACTTTTTTGTCAGACGTTATTTCTTTAGATAATAATGGTTTTTTAGATGGATCTTCTGGCATGATGAAAAAAAAGGGAGAACCCTAGTTAAAGAGTCCTCCCTATACGGAGTTACATAATTGGATTAAACACTAAATAATCCAACCGAGCAAGCAGGTCTCAAGATGTTGTGACCCATGGCATACTTGGATACCATGAGTGTACCCTGCCTAGTGATTTGATACTCTGATTCAACAGACATATCCATCAACTTAGCAGTGGCAACTGCATCCTGAGTCATTACAAGTGCTCTGAGCTTCTGAGCAACCATTGAGGAAGCAAACTTAGTTGTTTGTCCTGCAATAGTGGATGAGGCTCCTTTTGGAACATCGTACACCGAGTTTCCTGCACTGGAAGGATTACCACGGCCTGAACCAGCAGTATTCGCTAATGGAATAGGTGCATTGGCATTAGCTATTTCATCCTTATGAGCCGCAGGTCTACCAGCAATGGCAACAGTATCTGAGCCAGGAGTTACTTGGTAGTACAAGTTGGAAACCCAAGTGGTACCAGAGGTGTAGTAACCAAGGTGTTGGGTTACGTAGATAGGCATACCAAGAATGGTAGGTACCTGTCCAGTAGCAACACTTCCTCCACCTCCAACGTCACGGTTGAAGATAATGAGGTCATTCAAGTTACTGGTTCCTGAGACTTTGAACAAGTCATAGTACATGTCAACAGGCATGACAATGAAAGGTTCCCCAGGTACATTGGCATTATCCAATACCCTTCGTGCATCCATAATCGCCTGAACGATATACTTAGGATCACGGGCATTAGCCGCAGCCGCAGTATTACCAGTTACGTCACCAAAGGTTACGTTTCCAGTGAAATCTTCGTCATCGAATGCAGTGTGCTTTTGGATGTTTAATCCACCAATAGTTGTATTCTCTGAAACAGCAGCTTTTGCCGCCATACGAAGGATGTTCTCATCGGCTACCTTTGCTAATGCAAATCCAGCTTCTTGAGTGTAGACGGAACGGATGTCATAGTGTGTCATCGCTTCGTCAATGTTGGGAATGAATTGTGCGTTGATGAGCAAATCATCAATCTCTACAATCCTTTCACCTTGTTTTGCGGCTGAAGGAACGATCTCAGCCCCCGGTGTGTGATAGGAAGCATCTCGGTACTTTCCTGTCATCGGAAATTGTGCAGACTTTCCTTTTGAGATAGTACGCACACGATGCAAAGGCATCATAATATTCTTTGACTGAAAAGCAGTAAGAACTTCACCTGCATACAGTTTTAGATATAGTCCTCTAACGTCACCTGACGCATTATTTTGACCAGACCTATGTATCGCAGTATAATCTAACTCAGCCATAATAATCTCCTATTTAGGCTGTTACTACTTAACTAATGATGCTTGAAAGTTCACCAGAGTTATCCCACGCATGGGGCAATGATTACTATTTTTAGCTATTAGTCTAAAGCACAGTTGAGTTACTCAACATTTGTGCGACTGATGCCCTGTAAGCAGGGTCTTCAGCATACTTTGGATCTTTCATAGCCTGTGTAACTTGGGCTAAAGATTCAAACCTTGGTGCAGTTGATGGTGCAGATTCTCCTGTCATGAGTTTCGGAGGGATTCCCTCTTTATTCTGCATTCTCGCCATAAGACCTTGAACAGCAAACATCGCATTAGGATCAAGATTCTCAATTGAGTTATTGAAGGCATCTATTTCCCATTGTTCAAGATTGTTGTTGGCCCATCGTAACATACTTTCGTAGTTCTCTTGACCACCAACAGCATTATAAATGTTATTAATGTTTTGATCAGCAATTGCTTCCTGACCTTGTATCCATGTATCAACTACTGACCTATCAATACCTGCTTCTTCTAAAGCATGATAAGCATCTTTGGATAGTTCTCCTGTTTCGTTGTACTCTTGTTGGAACACATCTATATCAAGCCCACGTTCATCTAGCATTTCTGCTACCTGTGGTACACTAGCATTTTGTATATCAGCTACTTGTTCTTGTGTAGCTTGTTCTTGTTCCTGTTGTTGTGAGACCTGGGTATACTGTTGTTCCAATTGGTTGTAAGCATTAACCAAGTCCTCTGGTGTACTGAATTTCTCAGGTAACCACTCTGGTTTAGTAGGAGTTTGTAGGGTTAGTTCTTCACCTACGTCATCTGGTTGTACACCATTGTCAACCTTGGCAAGCATTTCATTAATGTGCTCTGGTGAACCTGCTTGGTGTACACCTTCAGCTTGTCCTGTTTGTACTTCTTCCATATTATTGTTGTGTCATAGCATTTACCATCTCCTGAGTCATTTCAGGATTCTGGGCCATGCCTTCTGCCATACCTTTTACAACTCCAGGTGTTGCACCCTTAACAACATCTTGCATCATTTGCTGTTGCATCATCTGTTGTTGTTGTTCCATTTGAGCTTGTTGTTCTGCTTGCTTCTGCTCTGGTGTCTTGACAAGTCCACTTGTGTCGATACCAAGTGATGCACCAAGTCTATCAATGTAATCATCAAGATTCAAGTTACTCATGATTGCCTCTGGTCCTAAAGGTTGGAGGAACTGTAGGAACTGAGATAACTTATTTAGATCCTGTCCACGACCAAGTGCTTCAATACCTGTGATAACTTGTGGTTTCACAATGCCCTTTGGAAACTTAGGCATCTTCTTTTGTTTAGTCAACTTCTCCATGAGGATGTTGATCAATGGTAACTGAAACTCTTGAGACAAGACAGAATACACACCACCTAATGCAGACTCTAGCTCTTGTGCCATGAACCTAACTTCTTCTGCTGTTACTCTTTCAGCATTACGCTGTACAGAAGAGTTTAAAAGAAAAGCAAATGATAACCTATCTCTAATTTGTGTGATTGTGTCAAGAGCAATACGAAAGTCTTGACTTTTCTCAAGTTGTAATGTAGATACATCATTTGCATCCCCTTGTACAATTGCACCACTTGGTGACTTAGCTAACGTATTAATTCTTGTGGTTCCATTGGGCCGAACCATAAACAATATTTTAGATGCAGCCGCTGACCCTTCTACAATTGCTTGTGTAAGAGCTTCAAGGGAGCGTAAGTCTCCCAGATACTCCTCCACGAGACCACGACCATAAGATTCTCCGTCAACTCTACTGAACCTAAGTGGTATAAATGGGTTCTTATCTTTGGGGTATTTACCATAACTGTCTGGTATTGGTACATTTTGTATTTCCTGATGTACGTGCCAATGTTTACCTTTGTCACAAATGTAGGTGTAAAGGTCGTATGGTTTGTGTGGTGTCTCTGGTGCATCCTCAGAGGGTTCAGGTAGACCAAGAGTCTTACGTGCTTCCTCTGTTAAAGTCTTTGCATTCAGAGATTCTTTTGTAATGATATACAACACGTTGCCCATGGGATCACGCTTAACAACATAACGATCCAAGTGGAACACACGCATCTGTCCTTCATCTGGGACATATAGTAAGACGTTACCTGTGACAATCAAGTGTTTAAGTGCTTCAAACACAGGTACACGATAGGCTTCTCCTTCAATCATCTGAAGGGTAGCACGTTCAATCTTTGCTAACCCCTCTTCCACTGGTCCCCTTTGCTCTGGACCTACTAGATTCTCTATATCAAAGTCATCAATAGTTAATCTAAAGAAAGGAGAGTTTGGAGGAAGTAGGGTTAGTAGTAGTTTGGATGCTAAGTGGTTGACCCCACGAGCACCAACTGACTGATATGGTGTAGGGTAGTCTGTAGAATAAGTGTCACCTTCGTCCCTAATGAGCATAGGGATTGTCAAATCAGAACATTCCCTTGCTCTAGTTAGGTATGTTTCACGCTCACCATAGCAGTTTTGATACATACTAGCAATGGTTGACTCATTACTATATTCCATATTATCTTGAAGCTATTCTAAGAGCACGTTTGTTTTGTCTAGCACGTTGTCTGCCTGACTTCATAGTACCAGTACCTCTCATCCCTTCCTGACTACCTGAACCAATGGTTGCAAATTGTCCTGGTCCTTGACCAGAAGTAGAAGCGGCTGATGAACCACTGTCTCCACCACCTTTGTCTCCACCGAATAGCTGAGATTTAGCATACTTCTTTAACTCTTCGGTTTTCTTACCAATGTATTCACCAGGAGCATTAAGTACATCTTTAGCTTGGTTACTAATGATACCAAGGTCACTTCTTTTTACTGCGTCCTCAATAGCACCAGACCCTAAGTCAGAACGTGCTACGTCAGACTTAACGGATTCTATTGTGCTCGATACTCCTCTACCAATGTCTGACTTAGCTACATCAGATTTGACAGACTCAATTGTACTAGAAGCACCTTGTTTAATGTCAGTGACACTAGGTACTTTAGGTGTAGTTACTTTAGGTGTAACAATCTTTGGTGGTTCTACTTTTACAGTAGGTGTATTATCACTTACTACGTTACTTACTTTTTTAACTGTCTTAGTTACAGGGTCGCCCCCACTACCTCCACCGTAGCAAATGGTTTTAGATTTTGGGAATCTTTCGCAGTCCCAAGGTTGATGCAAGTTTAATAAATCTTCCATAGTTATTTTGTTACGTAAAGTTTCCCTTTACCCTGTGTTTTTCTATTCTCTTTACTTTCTAGTTGAGAACCTTTGGCCCCTCTTTTACCTGATTTACCTTTAGCTTGAGCAGAAGTTGAATACTTACCTACTGCTGTTTGAGCACCTTGGTCTTTATCCTCTCGTTTGCCCCAGTTGGTAATGTTTAGATCAGACCTGCTAAACGCATCAGCAGTGTTACTCATCTCTTGATTCCACTTATCCATTAATAGACCAGTCTGCTGACCCATGTGCAATCCTGCTTCAGCCGCAGAGCGAGATCGAAGGGCTAGTTTGCCTCTATCATAGCCTTCTTTAGTACCAATCCTTTCACCTACATACCCACCCATATTAACTCTTGTTTAAAAATAGTTTAAAGTCATCACCTTCTTTTGTTTGTATAGTATTCAACCTTTTAGATAGAAGACTAAAATAAGGTGACTCAGGTTCACAGGGTATGATGTAACTTTGGTACCCCTGCTCTGTCATTAGTGTGTCACATGCTTGATGCACAGGTATGGACTCTTTAATACCTATGTCCTCTGGTGACATCCACCAGTATACAGTGGGACTTGAGATACTAAAGCATCCCACTATTTTACCACGTTTCTTTACCAGATGGGTTGGAAATATAGGATACACACCTCCTTTCTCTTGACACACTTGTATCAAAAGTTCCCTTTCTTCTTCAGAAACTATAGGCTTTATCTCAATATCAAGTAATGCCTTACAATCCACTCAGACCACCACCTTTGTATTTTCTATGTCCCCCTGCTGTACCAGTACCTCTACTACGTTTTCTATACTTACGTTTAGATCCAGTAGTAGGTTCTTTTTCTGAAGGGGTTGCCATCTCAAGTTCTGCCTCTGCAACCTCTGGAGCATCCATAGGTGCAGGAGGGGGTGGAGGAGGAGGCATCTTGATCTCAGGCATTGAAGGACTCGGAGTCAGCAATCCTCCCATATTCATCCTCGTGTATTTGTTTTATTCTTTCTACAACGCTACGTTGGCCCTGAAGGAAAGCCAACTGGTTAGCGTTTAAATCACCCACAGGTAATTTGTCTGGATAGTATTTATCCAGATATTCTATTAGTTCTCGTATAACCATAGTCCATAAATGTCAGTTATATTACTTCACATGCGTTTCCAGTACAAGCAAACTCCTGACTGGATGTGGTGTAGTCTTCTTTTTCATAGTCACTAAGTTCATTCCATGTTATCATAGGAACCTTACTGACCATCTCAATGTACGTTTGTTCATCACACTCTTCATAGGGTGCCTGTTGGTAACTATGGTCACTATGTGGTAGAAAAGATATACCAGAGATACCATCGAAGTGATCGTAGACCCATGCACCTACGTCTACCCACTCATCCTCTCGTACTGAGATGGTGACTGAAGGTTTGTGTTCGCACCAATGTTCAGCGTACATCTGCCAAGTCTGCAACTGTTCTATTGCAGTCATGTCATTACGTTTGACTGACCTAAGTGGACTCTGCATTGGAAATGAGAACACCATGTTAGAGTTGTTCATCACATCTTCTTCACACGGAAACCCTTTCTCTACCATGAACTTAGACAATGGATCTTTTTTATCCATTCTGACTCTACGTATGTAGTAGGTTGAGTGTCTAGCATGGATACCAGATGCTGAGTTACAGAGTTGACTTACAGTACCCGAAGGTTTGACACAAGTTATTGCAGAAGAAGGGTTGATGTTAAGTTTCTTAGCCCACTCCTGATTTGTCTTGACTGCTACCTTCTTAAAGTCCTCTAGCATACCCATAGTAGGATAAGATGTCAACTCATTATCCATGATACCAGTTAGAGACACACCTAGCAACCTTTCCTCTTCACAGTTCTTTGTCCATTCAGTACCAAGATACTTGAAGTCAGTCAATGTAGACTGCATAGTACCTAGTATGGTTGCAAACTTAATCTTGTCTTTTATTGTTGCTTGGGTATCACCTTCTCTGACCACAACCTCTGATAGATTACAGAACTGTCTGGATCGTAGAATGATTTCGGAACATGGATTGGTACCGAAGTCCTCTCTAGCATCTCTTCTATCTCCAAGTTTTTCTGTGTGAGTCTGAGCGTTCTTTGACGAGTAGATACCACGCTCTCCAGACTTCGACTCGTAAAGGGAAGTCCATTCATTAAGGAATGTTCCCGTGTCAGGTTTGGAGTGATAGTTGGCAGAGTTATTTGCGAGTGCTCTGTGTGGGTGTTCGTCCCACCATCTGCCACTTTTCGCCTTCCGCATTTGTTCATCCCCAAGGTCACTGATACTAATAAGAGCAGACCTACGAACCCCGCCAACGACAACCACCTCCGCTGCTTTACATACGATGTCGTGGCATTCGATTGGCTTGAGTTTTCTTCCTCTTGCATTTTCAAATGTACGTACTGTAAAATTAAATAGAGACTCTAGTGGCTCTGGTCCAGAGGCTCTGCCTCCAAAGGTTTTCAATACAGACCCAGCAGGTCTCACTTTGCTCGTGTCCCAATCAGGTACGACACCTGCATACAACAGAGCAATCAGATCCTTGAATGCTTTTGCCCACCCAAGTTTACTATCTCTGACTGTGATCTTTGTGTCAGTCTTGTGTAGCTTGTCTGGTATCACAGGTAGTTTGCTTGTGAACTTCTCTTCCACACTAAAACCTACACCAGTACCATTCATAAGAATGTACACAATCTCATCAAAGGATCGTGGTGAGTCAATGTTCACGTAGGAACAGTTGTACCCTGCTACATTCTCTTTTTCTAACGCTGGTCCTGCTGTCATGAGACACCTCATGCTTGGCATGACATCCAGGTTCTTGACTGCATCCACGAGATCACGTAGTGTCTGTGTAGATGTAAAGTCAATATCTAGTTTCTTACTAAAGAAGTTGAAGTATCTGTTTACTGTCTCTTCCCATGTCTCTCTTCTGTTCTGCTCATAGTCCCACCGAGAGTAGCGAGACAGATGTATAAACTGTTGGTATTGCGTTGGTAGTGTCACGTATACATACTCATTGAATTTGGTTAATATATAATCACGGAACTCAGGAGTCACGCTTTTCTTTTTCTCGTTCTATTAGACGATCAATATAGAACTTCGCTTTCTCCAAGTCCTTAACTCCCCCCTTCATATCATAGCGAGATACATATTTTATAATGTTTCCCTCTAAAAAGTCAAGCCCATTCTTCAGGATGTAATCCAAAGGCTCTATTTGAAACCCTGCACAATAGTGTTCAGGCTTTGTTATGTCATCGAATTGACCCAAGGTCTCCACGTACCTCATCTGTGGGTCATACTGTCCTAAGACTCTTCTTCCTGTTCGTTCATCTCTATCCATTTGGTCTTTGTTGTAGTCTGCCATCTGTTCACGCTGTTTCAACGATTTCATCATAAGGATACCATAATTTAGGGTAAATGTCAAGACCATCATACTGGTCCTTGCGTAGAATGTATGCCATACGTGCTTGCAGTATAGCTTCGTCCCTACTTAGTTTAGCTTTGATAAATGTATCAACAACAGCATCCCACATATCTATGTCTTCCTCTATTGCTTTGTCAAGTATACGTTTGGCTTTGACAGGACCAACACCAGGACACCCTTTGTACCCATCGGTAGCATCACCTGTCAACGTCTGCATATAGAAGTTGTAGTCTGCTAGACCCTCGTCAACATAGAACACTTCTTTCTTCTCAAAGTCCCAATGGTAACCTGGAACTGTAAGAAGATCCTTATCAACAGAGACAATACAACAATGATCTGGAAACATGGTGTTCTTCACACCCAACAAATCATCAGCCTCTAGCCAATCAGACTCAAAGGCATCATATTTTTCTCTTACGTAGTCTTTTGCATTGTTAAAGCATAATGGTTTCCTAATTCCTGAACGATGTTGTTTATATTCCTTGAAAATTTTTTTCCTAAAATTATTCGGACTTGAGAAGCAGATGGATAGCTCATGTACACCTGAATCTCTCTGAAGATTACCAAGTTCAGAGTCTATCATAGTCTTGACTTCTTTAAAGTCAGCATGGAGTGTCCAAAAGTCATCACCCCAATGTATCTCAGTCTCAGCCGCAGATGTATTCTTGTATATCAGAATATCACCATCAATAAGCAACTGCTCAATCTTTGGTTTCGCTTTCACCACTAAAACCTTTTGTATTCAACGCAGTCTCAAACCCAAAGTCATTAGTGAGTTTCAGCCCAGTTGTTCCCAATTTTATATTCTGCGTCAAGCTCGATTCGCAGGTCATAGACATCCCTGGCAATTCCAATTGCTTGAACTGCTTTTTCTCCGATTGTTCGTTCATGTCCCTCTTTGGCTAGAACTTGTATTTCATCATGTACAAATGCAACTTGTTGATAGTCAGTCCCCTCTTGAAGACCTGCTTCTTTCAACAGTCTGTGGAACTCAACAACCCAACGCTTGCAGATGATAGCACCTGCTGATTGACATAGCGTATTGATTGCTGAATGTGCTGAACGAACTGGTATCCAACGTCCATCAAGACCTTTGATATACCCTAGTTCCTCAACACGTGCATTCAAGTCTTCTTTGAGTCTCTTGAACGCAGGTAACTTTCTAAAGAATCTATCCCTGAGTTTAGAACCTTCCGCTGGTCCCTTACCCACAATCTCACCGAGTCGCTGTACACCTGCACCATAAAGTATAGCATATAAAAATGTTTTCGCAAGTTCTCGACTAGGTAAGCCCAAGGCTTTTTGATTGTCAGTGTGTATGTCTCCCTTGAGAACAGTATCACCAAATAACCCGTTGTCATACCTAGCAAGGTAATGAGCAACAACCCTAGCTTCAAGACCTGAGACATCACATCCCACAAGTTTATAACCGTCTGGAGCGTAGAAGAGTTGTCTACATTCTTTCCCAAAGGGTGAGTGGATATTCGGTACTTGACCCAAGTTAGGGTGCGAGTGAGAGCAACGAGAGGCGATTGTGCCCATAGTATGGACCGTCCCATGTAACTTGCCCTGTTTCTCCATGTGTAGCCAGCCATTCTGTCCTTCTGATAGTTGACCAATCATTTTATTAGTACGGAACGCATCTGCCATCATCTTTGCTTCAGGATATGGCAGAGATTCTAAGATCGTTTCATCAATCTTTGCTTCACCAGATGGTGTAAATTCCTTTGGTTTCCAACCGTGAATGTCCTTCAGTCTCTTGGCTATATGTTGTCTTGAATTAGGGTTAAACTCAACAGTCCTAAGTTTCTGAACTTCTTTACCTTTTACATAACCTAGACGTTTGTTATTCACACGTGGAACAAAGGGTGGACCATCAGGTACAGTCCACGTTCCAAACTTCTTCTTCAGTTGTTTATGAAGTAGAACACGATGTTCGCATAAGATAGCATAAAACCTAGCGGCTTTTAAGGAGTCAAATGGAAAGCCATTTTCCTTCTGTTTTTCACATATACGATAAATATCGTGTTCTAATTCAATGGACGAACTAGAGAAGTTACGTTTGCATAGCAAATCGTATAATTTGTAGTTCAATTCAACATCACGTGCACAGTAGTTGAGCATATCAACACTGAAGTTGTTGAATATCTGTTCACCTTCACCAAACTTACCCTTCTGGAATGCTAGTCTCTCACCCCATGACTCTAGTGAGTGTCTACCATACAGATTAGGCATGATTCTACGTTCATTGAAGTCACGTTCCTTCATGTCAGGGTACATAAGCCTTGACATAATCAATGTGTCCTCAATCTGGACTTCAGGTCTAGGTGACCACTTGAATACCTTGTCTAAAGCAGGTATATCAAATGATATAATATTGTGACCAATGAGTTTGTCATATTCTGACAACTTAGCAATACCATCTGGTACCTCGTCAGGAGCATACTTATGGTACTCCTGACTCTCAATGTCATAAATGACAATGCAATGTACCTTGGTTAGCTTTTCGTTTAGACCATTGGTCTCTATATCAAACACGCATGAAGGCATTAGAAATCCCTTTTCATCTCTTCGATTGGGAAAGGTATAGTGTCCTCTTCTTCATCAAAGTCAACATGATGATCCACCTCGTGCAATCTACCTGTGTCTTTGTTGTAGTCAAGAAAACATGCCTCTCCAGTTTCACCAGTCCATCGGTTCTTCAATATGCGAACAGTAGTTCGGTCTGGTAGTTCACCCTGTTGGTCTCTCTCTGCACCAATAACGATGTCAGATAGTTGACCTATAGCCGCAGATCCACGTAGTTGTGCCATAGATGTACGTGCACCATCCTCGTGGCCTTTGTTGCCCTGTGGTCTCTTCAGATGTGATACCAATATCATACCACAATTAACCTCTTCTGTCAAGCCCCGTAGTTTTGTCATCATATTGTCAATGGCTCTGCGTTCATCACCACCTTCCATACCTGACACCACGATAGATATATGATCAAGAAAGATGTAGTTACAACCACACCCACGAACCATATACCTGACCTTGTTCAGTAGATTATCTGACTCAAGAGAACCCCAATGGTCATACAAGTAGACTCTGCCTGTGTTCAACGTAGCATCAAATGCTTCTTTGAAGTCATCTTTGTCAACCTCGATATTACCAAGGTGCAAAGGTTGGTTCAGGTAGATGCCCATGAAACCAAGAGCAGTACGTTTGTTGTTCTCCTCAAGAGCAATGTAACCAATAGTCTCACCTTGGTTCAGTATGTGATTGGCAAACTCACGACATAACTGTGACTTACCAATACCTGAACCTGCTGTGACTGTTACAATCTCACCCTTTCGTATGCCAAGAGTCTTCTGGTTGAGACCTTCGTATGGATAGGATACAGAAGCCATGGAGTCCTCTGCATTCACAATGTCCCATAGTTCGGTACCACATATAATACCATCAGGTCTGAATACTGTGGCTTGCCATATACAATTGATAAGATCCTGTACACGATCCTGTACAAGCATCTCATTTGCGTCCTTCAATGGCAACTTGGCAATCTTAGCTTTGCCTGGAGGCATCAACTGTGCACACTCTACAGCAGCCTTTTGACCTGCTTCGTCACTATCGAACATAAAGACAACTTCTTCATACCCAGATAGAAGCTCAAGAGACTTGCGAATACAGTTGACTGCTCCACCTGCACCAGTAGGTACAGAGTAGACAGGCCACTGGTTACCTTGTGTCTGAGACACAGACAGTGCATCTATCTCACCCTCTGTGATGATAGCTTTCTTGCCTTTGCCAGACCATAAGTGCTCACCATAAAGACTCACCTTCTTCATGTCTCCACGAACTGTGAAGTCTTTATTTCTAAAACGGATCTTCTGTGCAACTCTCGTACCATTCCTGTCACGATAGTTTGCAATCTGAACTTTCTGACCACCCATCTCACCTACACGATAGTCCCACTTCTGACATGTTTCTTCAGAAAGGCCACGTGCAGGTAGAGGAGTTACCTCACCATCAATTAGATCCAAAAACTTTACCTCATTTTGTTGTTGATAAAATGTATCACCATCAGAGTCACCAAACTCACGATAGTGACAACCAAAGCAATATCCATGCCCATCGGAAAACCTTCCTAAGTTATCTCTTGACCCACAAGAGGGACAAGGCTCATGTCTTACAAATGTGCTAGTGGTCTCGTGTTGGTTGTACGTCATGCCCTTCATGCCAATCAGGTTGAAAAATTATCTCAGCACCTTCTACCTCATCGTCATCATACTTCTCAGTCAGATGATCACCAATAATGTACATACACTCTGCAATTGCAAGTCCAACTGCTTTACCCACATTAGGTGGTAGGTTCTCATCCAGTACCCCCATTACCTGTTCAAAGGCTTTTTGAAGGTCATTAGAGAACACATTTTCCCACCTCTTGTCCTCAAGGTTTATAACCTTATCCGTTCCTGTACCCTGTTTTTCCATATAGTATTTCTCCGTTTTGTGCCCACCATTTCTTTACAGAAAAGCCTGGACAGTTAGATCCGACCAACTCACCATGCCCTACTACTTTAGCACCTTTGAACATAAATGTCAAGGCATTGGTCAGACTGAATAGTGCTTCCCATTGGAAAGCTGTGAAATATGGGTCAGGGTTGCCATTCTCGTCAACACCACCAACCAAACATATACTGACGGACTTACCATTGTTTCCTTTACAATGTGCACCCACTTCATGTGGGTTACGTCCTGTCTCAATAGTACCATCCTTTTTGATCAGATAATGATACCCGATCTTTAACCAACCACGTTTCCTGTGCCAGTCATCCACAAGTTTAATGTCCACGTGCTCCATTGCAGGTGGAGTACCTGTGGAATGAATGACTATAAAATCAGTTGTCTTTCGTCTTGACACCTGTGTTCCTTTTTGTTGTAGGTGGATCAATAAGTTCTAAGAACTCTTTAGTTGCGTCCTGTCTATTGATAACAAAAGTAAAGGTAGATCCTGCATTGTAGATCACTGTGTAAGTGATAGGATCATTTCCTTTTTGCTCTACGTGTGCGATGTTGCCTGGGTTTATCCACACGTTTTCTGTTGCTCTTAGCAATTTCATGTTCTATCCATTCCTGTGGTATAACACGTTCTGCATACTCAAAGCCATACTTCTGACACCACTGATAGTTTGTGAACTTACTGTTCTCAACACGTTTGTTGATGTCAGTAAAGACAAACCTTATGTCTAACTCAGGGTGCTGTTTCTTGATTGCTCGGTGCTTTCTAGCATCCTTTTGTAACAATCGGCCTTTGGTCTCAATGATGATCCCATTAGGTAGGATGAAGTCAGGTGTGTACCTGCACTCCAACACATACCTAATGATCTCACTCTCGTACTTAAAAGGTACCTTGCGTTGCTCAAGGTTATTGGCAACGCTTAACTCAAACTTAGACCTGTAACCCTGTAGGGTTTCAGAAGTCTCCGTTGTCCTGATCGGGAAAGATTTCTTCCGCTTGTGGTTTTGTGCTTTCGACATTCACCTTCACCTCGTATCCGTCCTCTACGCTGAACATATCGTCACCACCAGAGTCACCATGATACTCGATGAGAGAGAGAACCTGTACTCCACGTAACCTGAGTTGTACACCTAAAGATGCACCATGTTGATAAGGTGCCAACTCGTATGCAACCTTACCCTCACTACCATTACCGATCTTGATTTCAGATGGTAAAGGTTTCTTATCAGGACCAACAACCATTGGTCTCTGTGTAAAAGCCTGACCAGTACGTGAGTTGATACCAGATGCTTTCATCTTGAAATGAAACTGTACACCTGCCTCCATACCATCGTCATCCAATACTGACTTGTATGGCATGAACTCCTGGTACTGCTTCTGACCTTTGGTCTTATTGACCTCTGACTTCCAATTGTTGTGGGTTGTGTCCACAAGATGCTTCATCTGTTCAGCATCCTCTCCAGACAACTGGAGCTTGATGTGGAACTGACCTTCAGCTTTGAAGGTTGTGTCTGGGGTACCCACGTGTGCCCAGTGAAATTGACCTTTTGGTGTTACGTTATATTTTGCCATAATATCTCCTATGAGAAAAAGTATTTAGATTGTAGCACACCATTTATATCAAGTGACCCTTGTGCTGGTGGATCACCTATGTTCGGTATAACATTATACACGTTATCGTGCAAAATGTCAAGTACACTCTCTGACGAGTACATCTTATGGAACGACTCTCGTATCGCTTCAGCCATACGTGGTGTATGATTAGCATGTACACCATACGAGTCATGAACAACAGCGAAATCACTGATGCCTTCTAGTATACACTGATTGATGGTCAATGTCAAGGCAGAAGCATCCATACTGTGGACAAAATTAGGACTCAACCCATTGGTTGCCCTTCGTTTATCGATACGATCTGTTTCCTCTAACACTGACGGTTTTATCAATACGTTATCAATGTGGGTTGTCACTCTACGTCCCTTCATACTTTTGTAGACCTGATTGACTACAAAGTTCGTAGGTGTCTGCCATGTGATAGGCAGGTTACGAGTGGACATTTCTCTACCTATATCTCGCAACCATGCCATAGCATCACGTGCGGCAACAACAACTTCGCCAATTGCTTCCCATACATGATGGGATAGGTACAAAGAAGCCTCGTAGATTTGCTCATTAAAAGGATTGTGAGCACCTGCAAGTATGCGGTCGTGCATAGCCTCTTCCACATACTCACGGCACGAGTATCGTGTACCTCCGTATGGCACAACCATGACTGGACGTTTGGTTATCTTCCGATCAATCCCGAAGTCAAGCCAAGCCTGTGCATAAGGTACCCCTATTATAGCATCTTCGTTCACCTTTGTCAAGACCACATCTGCAACAGTCTGATAAATGTCCTGTGGGACATCCTCTGGTGTCAGGTTTGTGGCTTTACCACCCACAGGGTCACGGAGCATAGCAGAAAAATGCTGTAATCCATTATTCGACCCATCCAGACAAACTGGTATTTGTGACATGTAGCCGAGACCTTCAACAACAAACTCAGCCCACTCGTTACACCACGCAAGAAAGGACCAAGGTTCGTCTGCCTTTGTCCACCATCTATAGTTAAGAGGTGACTTAGCCGACTCGCAAATCTCTTTCGTATGAGCGTGGACCCATTCGACTCTTTCATTATAAGACACCTTATCATAACCAAAACAGTTGGCACCATGGACTGCAAAGTACATCTCCTGTTCATCTGTTTTGATCGGTAGTTTCTTAGCAAAATAGAGTAAAGACTTTGCATAGTCTGGACCCTGTGGTGTAAGAAACGAGTTTACTGTGTATTTGCGACCACGAAAGTCACACTGGTACACAAAATAAATTGCAGGATACTTAGCAAACCTCTCTGCCATTTGCAATGTACGTGCCAACTGTATTCTCTTTGAGGTCATCTTGGCATTCAGATCGTAAACGACAGTAGCCTTCTTCTTCCATTTGATAAACTTATCAAGTTCCTCTTCCGTCATCGTAGCTTTAGTCCCTTTAACTGGACTAGGTAGAACTTTATAGTCCTCTCGTGGAGGTAAGTTGGCCCAGGATTCACCAGTATCCCAACATGCCTGGATTGTTTTTAGTAGCTTTTCATTAACTTTCCATTGTGTCCTTTGTAAAGCGTTAATAGCACCATATTCTAATGGCATACTATGGTTCATCATTTCCTCAAGATACTCTCTATTACGAGTCTTGATCATGGGAAATGGGTTCAACTTGTCACTATGATACCCTCCGTTGTACGGATTACTCCAGTCTTTTGGTGGTATCACACATGGGTAGAAGTACGGATGTACTGTCTCACCCTCTTTGTTAAGCTGATCAATCCAATGTATTGTAGCATCATTAGCTTGCAAATACAAGATACGTTGCTTACGTTTGAACTGAACTGTCTTAACTTCCATGAGACCAGTAGTCTGAATCAGTATGTCAATCAACTTGGTACCCAGGTGCAACTTTTCACGTTTTGACCAGGGTTCATGATCCAACATGTCAACCTTGGACATCTGGCGGATCAAGTTGTACCTACGGTACACACGATTGGTTGTCTTACTGTTCACACGTTTCTTTAACAATCGAAACATGGTACTGGAATCTTCAGAGTTTTGCCAGAGGTCAAACTTAAATTGATCCTCCAGTCCATTAGCCAATTTCATGGCAACTCTGGTAAATGGACTACGAGTAGACACACCATCAATAGTGTATTTGAGCGTAAGATACGCACACACCTCTGGATCAAGCAGCATCAGAGTTTGTACTGAGGTTTGATGTTTTCCTGGCTTGCCACTCAAGGCATCATCAAGAAAAGCATTGATACCATCAACCACAACATCTAATGCTTCTTTCATCAGAGTCACACCATACATAGTGGTAGACTCACGGCTTTTGTTCTTTGCCTCACGAATGTTCTTGTGGTACCTCTCGATACCAAGTGCATTCATGTCATGTTCTATCTGTTCCTGCTCAAGTTTTAGATTCAATTAAGTTTAGATTTATCTACCTTGGAGTCAACCATGACTTCCAGGTTGTTTTCTATCAAAGCCATTCCCATGTGTATGAAGTTAAGACCTGCTTCAATTCTTTCACTTTCTGAAAGACTGGCATCACGCAATGCAGTATCCACCATCATAATGGTCTTACCTAAAATATTTTGAGCTTCACGATCTAAAGTTAGGATCTCATTTTCTGAGAGTCCCATCTTATCACGTAAGTCATCTCTTGTCAAGTCTGTCATCTGGTTCAGGTTCATCATCTGTGTCCTCTGTGCATACATTACGATCATACACAAGACCCTTGTGTTTTGGGTTACGTGTGTACTTGGTTCTAACTTTGTGGGCCTGTGACCCTCTGTTCTTTATACCTTTCATGATTTACCCTTTTTAAACAAAGTTCTTGCTTTAGAATGAACGTGTCAATCTTAGATTGAATCACACGTTGACTCCATGTCAACTCATGAAGTTTCAAAGAAACATGTATGCTAAATGTCAACCATACTATAACACATACTGCAACAAATGTCAAGACTACCTTGGTAATATCCATATTGACCTCTGGTATAACAAAGGAAACTTTTGTTTTGCTTCAATGTGGATCTGTATAGCCCTATGTATCGCAATACATACGGCACACATCCAATGTAAAGACCACAAAAACAACATAATGGGTGTCATAAATGGTGCAACCCATGTACACACAATAGCACCCAACATATACGTTTTACCTAATACTAGCACAACCCAGGCTACTTTGTCAAGTGGGTTGCTAATCTGGTTAATCATGGCACCTCATATAAGAATCGAACTCATGTCTACTGGTTTGGAATCAGTCATGTTACCACTACACCAATGAGGTGTGTATAGTACACCATGCAGTTAAGTCCAAGGCTTGCAATCACCTCTGTACGCACCTACACGTAATCAACCTACCTGCTGAATGGGTAGTCAACCCTATGTCTCAGGAGACAACGAACTCCATCGGACATCAGCGATCCACAACCTCCACCTCGGTTGAGTTAGGTGTACTATATTCTGGTGGGTGAGGTAGGATTTTAACCTACAAGTGTGTGCACACACCTGATTTACAGTCAGGCTCCTTTTACATTTGGATACTCACCCGTGTCTCATGTGTACCATGTAGGTACATCTGTATACTGCCACTTGGCAAACCTGGATTTGTCATGACGATAGAATGACCTATATGCAGTTATGCAATCGTCATGCTTGTACATGTCAGGCATACATTGTGGTGGATCTGTAAATCCATTGGCACGTATGTTGTGTGGCAGATACTGTAGTATACCATGTAGCTTGGTAAATGTCAAGTGCTCTTTACCATAGCGTACTTGATACTCTTCTGACAATGCACAGAACAACTCGTACAACCACATGTAATGCTGATCTGAACTACGTGCCCAGATAGCACTTGGATGATTCTTGTGTGTACTTTTGTACAACTGGTCTACGCAATCGTCACCGTCAAGTTCACGATGTGCGGTAGACATGAGTTGTGCGTACTCTAAGATCATCTTGGGTACATGCTTGTCACAATGGTCATGTGCACAAGCCTCTGGTTCACGTTGCAAATAGAATATATTCATTGGTGATACATGTCTTTTGCGTTAGCAAGTTTTTCTTGCGATTCGGGCAAACGTACCTCGCCACTTTTATACTGGTCTATCGTGTTAAGCGTAGCACGTAGCCCATCGATTGTCTGGTTTAGAGACAATTCTAACAATGTGAATAACCCTCGTATTTCACGCTCGGTCATTCTGTAACAATCTCCACCTCTGTGATCGTATTTGATACATACGATTTCTCTGCATAGTCTTTGTGTACTATGCGAAACTCTGCACCTCTGGCATCCATGACCATCTTACGTATGGCATTGATCAGGTGACGTTCATTCATTGACTCTATGTCAATGTACTGGTTCTTTGATTTACTCAGGTACTCAATTCTAGGTTTTGCTAGTTCTACCATTATGGCTCCACTGTAAAGGTTACCTCTGCAATAGCAGAGTCAAAGAAACTGTACTCTTCATCAAGTACAGCTTTAATTACATTTGCCAAGGTATCACTCATGATACCATCAAAGTGCAAAGATGCAACCTCATCTCTACCACCATCAGGACCATCAAAATCCTGTATACTTACTTTAACATTATGACAGTACATTGTCAAGTCCTAGTCTAAAGGTTGATCAAACTTGAACGACACATCCGTAATAGCGTATGTGTAGTTGCCTTTGTATAACTTTTTTACAATACCCATCATCTCATTGAGATCAATGTAATCAAACTTCATTTCACACACGATCTCTCTGCTTTTATCACCATCGTAATCTTCAATAGATATACTAGCATCTCTCACAAGCATTGTCAAGCCCTTTCAAAATATGTTTAACCACATCAACTGTCCACCCATTACCCAACATCTTGTACCTCTGCGAATCAGATACACATGAGGTGTACCCATCAGGTACAGTTTGTAACCTTTCACATTCTATTGGTGTAAACTTACGTTTTGTAAGTCCACCATCAAATGTCAAATGGTTATTATGCTCCCATGAATTAGCAGTTAAAGTTGGGCTTTTTGTGTTATCCTTTTGGATACCACCTTTTCTAAAGCCTCTAGGTGTATGTAAAACCTCTGGTTTGGACCCAGATTCCAAAATAGACTCCAAAGATATATTCTTATCTTCTGGTAGACCATCAAATGGAATATTAGTCCAGTACAACCTATGCCTGTTTTGTGCAGACACAAGGTTGGAATTAATAACGACAGGTTCCACACCTAAATACTCGCTAATAATATCTTGGTACTCTTTTTTCATCCTAACATTTTCCAACAGGAAATACTTAGGATTAACTTCGTCTTTAATTCTAATGAACTCAAAGAACAGCTTGGATCTTGGGTCATCAAAATTAAGTCTACTCCCACAAAATGAAAACCCTTGACAGGGTGACCCACCTATGAGCAAATCGATTTTCGGCAGGTCATACCATCCTCTCAATTCTGTGACATCACCAACTTGGATAGTGTTTGGAAAGTTGTCATTAGTCACCTTTATAGCGTGTTTATCTATTTCACTTGCATAATAGTTTGTAACATGAATACCTGCTTTTTTAAGAGCAAGTTGACCACAAGACATACCATCAAACAAACTTAAAACATTAAACATATTGGCTCCTGAATGAATGGGGCACCTTGACATGCAACGCACGGAGCATAATGCGTTTGTCCTGCATGTAGTGCCCCGTGGTTACGTATAATTCACATACCAAGTGAGCCAACCTTTGTGCTCACGTTTTACTATATTATAGCATGTCTCACTACAAGTGTCAACAGTACCTTTGCGAGTGTTAAAGAACTTTGAGACATCATGGTGACTTACATCACCATCGTCTTTGTGAAACACTCGCTTGCAATAAGTGCAGATCATACAAGGCACTCCTGGTGTAGTGCAGACACATCCGCACCACCTGTGAAGTAGCAATCCTGCTTCTCACCTATGAGGTTGCACCAGTTGATCCACATATTGACAGAACCACCTGCCTCATCTACGATGTCAAGGTATTGGTATACCTTGCGAGACTTGGTATCCTCATTGTTGCCTGAAGTTTGCATGAATGCAGGTGTACCCTTGGACGCATCGATTTCTGGCATGTAACGCTTGATGTTATGAACGTCCATACAACCTGCCTTGCCAGTAAGTAGCTGAACTACAAAGGCAGACTTAGGTATACCTAACCCTGGTACCTCTAAGAACAGCATGATAAGATCATGATCTGCATCGGCTTTTTTAGCCTTGATGATGGACATAGCACGAGCATATAGGTCATCACGATGCTTACGTACATAGGTCAAGCCTGTACGTTTGTTGCCCCAGATCCATGATGACTTGAGACCTCGCTTCCGCCATTCACGCATGAACTTTGGTAGAAGGAAAGTCTGAACTCTAATACTAGCAAAGACAAATGCTATTAATTGCTCCATGTGCTTTGCACTGGTCTGACCAAAGGCACGTGTGTACCCATTGTGTTGGATGTAGTGTTTACGTGTAGCTTGCATAGTTGCTCCTATATGATTGCGATTGACTATAGTATAGCAGGACCTGATAGACTTGTCAAGCCCTGCATGGTTTCCTGCTATCCAAAGATACGTGCTAAGTATCCAAACAAGTCTTTCATCTTCCTACCTGGAAGATTAGACTCTTTGACGAACTGACGCATGACCTTCATCTGGTGACAGAATTCAGGACGGGGTTGACCTAAATCCCAGAGGATTATATCCTCACCAGTAGACTTTATGCGACCAAGGAACACACCTTTACGCACAACCTTGTCACCGTACCCCTCACGTATCCATTGACCAGGATGAAAATTCTGACCCTCGGTTACGTTTTGACCCTGTACACCAGTAATAGCGTTTAAATACAACATATTGACCTCATTATGTCAATGATACATGGTTTATGTTTGAGCATCACGTTGACCACCATGCAGACCAACGTGATGCTTATATAGTAGCACACCAAATCAAGTTTGTCAAGTGCTACTCAGAATCCCATAAGGGATCACAACACATGCCTGTCATCAAGAACTCTCGCTCGGACACATTCAAGGTCGGGAAAGCATCTTGAATCAACGCACCATTATTATAACCTATCAGATTCTGTTTGTCAACTACCATCTCATGATACTTGCCAGACCTACAATACCCACTGAGGCATACGGAGTCATCCGTGATCGAGTGAATGTGTACGTTAGGTCCATGTATGTAACGTCCAATCATTATAGCATCTCATTCAGGGTTTGTCAAGTTTAATCTCGTACTAAAATACCTTCCATAGTGGCTGTGCCTATTGCCTGATGCATTCTACGT
>BCSF01000178.1_pt1 | contig 29712 bp, 39 predicted proteins | sample 1016431 | NCBI WGS metagenome assembly BCSF01 (sample SAMD00045685;SAMD00045686;SAMD00045687;SAMD00045688;SAMD00045689;SAMD00045690;SAMD00045691;SAMD00045692;SAMD00045684;SAMD00045690;SAMD00045691;SAMD00045692;SAMD00045684;SAMD00045685;SAMD00045686;SAMD00045687;SAMD00045688;SAMD00045689, study... | reverse complement strand
CGAGATCTACACTAGATCGCTCGTCGGCAGCGTCAGATGTGTATAAGAGGACAGAGATTGAACGGAACAACGGATATTAGATGGGAATTAATCAAAGACGCTGATGGGCAAAACATATTTGAAGCTTTCCCTCTTGTTCAATGGTATGACTATACCAAAATATCAAACAGAAAAACTAAACATATAAAGAATTACCATCTAACGTGGAGCTACTCAGGAGCTAACGCAGATTATGCCGCAAAGCTTAATGATGCACTCGCCAATGGTATGAATGCAGCAGTAGTATTCCGCAAAGAATACAAGCTTCCACAATGGCGTGGCATAAATGTCACGGATGGTGACAAAGATGACTTACGCTTTCTTGATCCTTGCAATTCAATCGTAAAATTGTACGCTAAAGGTAGGGCAAGGCATGATAAAACTGGATTTGTAGTAGATATATAGGAGGGAATAACAATGGCTTACAAAAATGAAATCTCAGCATACAACGCTCAGTATGGTGGCTTACGTGGCGCAAAAATACTGGAGTTTTATATGGAGCAATGCGACTTTGATCCAGATCATTACTGGCCTACGTTTAGAATGCAAAAAGGTAATGACGTTTTTAAGTTTATACTCTCGCAAGATCCAGAGGGCAACGGTAGTGGTTTCGCTTTTATAGAGGATGTATAAGACAATGAAAGAATATCATTTCACACCAGAATTAGCTGTTCAAATTTGTGAGCAGCTAGTCATGGCAGATCTTGAGGAAGAGACAGCCGCATGGCAATACCTGATTGACACAGGTTTAGCGTGGCAGTTACAAGGATACTTCGGACGTACAGCAAAACGATTGATTGACGAAGGTCATTGCACGTACACAGACAGAGCAGACGAGAGGAGACAAACATGAATGTTCTTAGTCTATTTGACGGTATGTCTTGTGGGCAGATTGCCTTAGACAAGCTAGGCATACCAGTTAACAAATATTTTGCATCAGAGATTGACAAGTATGCAATCCAGATTGCCAGGAAAAATTATCCTGATATGATACACTTAGGTGATGTCAAAGAGGTATGGGTAACTAACTCTTATGATGGACCTATTGGTAGTACATCATGTACAACAGGAATAGGTCACGAGGGAGAGACACACAAAATAGATTTGCTGATTGGTGGCTCACCATGTCAAGGCTTTAGCTTTGGCGGCAAGGGCTTAAACTTTGATGATCCACGCAGTAAGTTATTCTTTGAGTTTGACAGATTGCTTAAGGCACTCAAGCCAAAGTATTTCTTACTTGAGAATGTCAAGATGAAGAAAGAGAGTGAGCAAGTCATTACTGATTATCTAGGTGTAGAACCTATTGAGATAAACAGTAATCTAGTCTCAGCGCAGAACCGCAAGAGGCTTTACTGGACAAACATTCCGTTTGATGGATTGCCAGAGGACAAAGGTATTATGCTCAAAGATATACTAGAGGAAGAGACAGCAGAGTTCTATCGTGCAGGTGAATACTTACAAGAGAAACGTAGAGCAAGCGACAAGAACCCTGACATGCTCAACCCTGACTATCGTAGTCAAGCTAATACGATACACGATGTTGATGGTAAGTCAGGCACAGTATGTGCAGGTACGCATGGCTACGCTATCGGATATGTACCTGAACAAAAAAGTAAAGATGGGTTAATACATATAGGCGATGCAAAGCTAAATGATAAGTATGCAATGATCAACAGAGTGTACGCTGCCGAAGGTAAATCACCCTCTTTAAGAGCTACAACAGGTGGACACAATCAACCTAAAGTAGAGATACGTGACAAGTCTAAGTGTGTCAGGACAGGCGGTAGAGGTAGCTACGACAGACACGAATGGGATAGCATAGACAATATGCATTGGCGTAAGCTTACTGTGACAGAATGTGAGAGATTACAAACTGTACCTGATGGGTATACCTGTGGCGTAAGTAATACACAACGATACAAAATGCTAGGCAACGGATGGACAGTAGATGTTATCAAACATATCTTTGAAGGACTAAAGGAGACAGCATAATGAGAATACGAGTAAAAGCAGAAGAGACAATCTATCTGGAATACTTTGTAGATGTGCCAGAAGAGATACTAGAAGAAAGTAAGGATAGACTATCAAAGACTTACTTAAAGAGAGCTATTCACAACTGGATAGATGAAAACGAATCAGAGTTTAACTATCAAGACTATGACAGTGATAGAAGCTGGTATGATTGGGAAGAAGTAACAGATGAATGGGAAAATGAATGATGCAACTAACACTAACGATTAACACCAACGCATACCCTGAGTATGACAAGCACGAACTTAACCAGATGCTAGGATTACTCCCACTATGGGTAGCTGAACACGTAGGCAATGACGATGACACAGACTTGGTGCAGTTTATGGAAGATCGCTACGGCTTTGGCAGACTGTACGAGTTTGGCGGTAAGATAAACCAAGATGGCACGTATATATCTGACTACGATGATGATGCAGATTTGCCATACATCGGTAAAATGATTACTAAGCATGGCTATGCATACTTCTATACTCATGCTATCATTGCATTACCACAGCCAAACGGTAAACACTTTATAACAAGGATGGACTAATGGTTTACATACTAATATGGATGCAACTCTTCACAGGACAAACAGTGGAGCATTATCAGTTAGGCACTTATGCTACACTGGAAGAGTGCCAAATCGAGATGAGTACAGCAGCCAAGATGGTGACACACAAGGCTGAGACTGTAGCTTGTCTGGAGGTGGAGATACAAAAGTAATGTACTTCACACACTACAAAACTAAATACATCCTGTATGATGATATGGGGCGTGTTATAATATCAACTAGAGACAAACGTATTATTAGAAAAGTAGCAGAGAGGAATAAAGATGGAAGATTGGCAGATGACACCAGAGGAGAGAAGTCTGAAGTACGAGAGAGAGCAAAAAGAAAGAGAAACAAAAAGAAAAAAGGGGATGAAGTCTCTGACAGCAGCGCAACTAAAGGTGCTAAAAAGAAGTCACAATAATCTACGCAAGCTCATCAATGACATAGAAGAGATGAATGACTTATATTTGTCTGACATCAGAGAGTTAAGTCAATGCTTTTATGATATGGGTAACGAGTTCGTACTTGATAACAGTAGCTATTGGAGCTACAAAGATCCTGACGATGAATAGTAAAACTACAAGACAGGAGGCACAAGCCCAAGCAGAGAAAGCATATGATCAGTTTATACTGTGGAGTAAACGCACAGTGTATGTTATCATTGCTACTCTGCTATTGTTGGCAAGCTGCAACTTTGGTGCAGATGGTACTGGATCAGGGTATAACGGTGAGGTATACTCACCACGTAACATGGGAGACTAACAATGTCAGAGGTGGACAGTTTATTAAGGAGAATACAGGCAGCAGAAGACAGGATAGATAGATTAGAGAGACACATAGAAGAGCTAAGACTAAAGTTGGAGAAGAAGAAATGAAAACAAGTTTTGGTATGGAGATAGACGATGACTATTGGCAAAGGAGACACGAACATTTATATAACTACAAAGCTCGAATAGAGTTGGTAGAGATGGTAGTTGAACTTGAGAAAGAGAACAAGGAGCTAAAAGATGATACCAACAACACTTAGAGAATACATATGGTTCATGCATCAGTACGATATAGTATGGACACCAAGCAACGAGGAAGAGGAGCCACCATTTTAATGCAACCAGGAACACAGATTATTATACCATTCGTTCTAGCCTACATTGGAGGCTTCATATATTTTTTAGTAAAAGGCTATCGTAATGCTGATGACAAAAGAAAAGACAATATTCAAACAAGGTAAAGGCTACAAAGTAGAGGAGGTCATAGGTTACTACATAAAGTCAGATACATTTTGCAAGCTAGGATCTGCATCTCAGAAGGATTACTACGACTGTCTTATGGTTATAAATGATGACATAGGTGCTACAAGCATGAAGAGATTAAGTGTGTCTTTAATGCAACAGTGCTACAATCTGTGGCTAAAGAGAGGTACATACAGAGCCAACAAGATAGCTGCGATCATGTCTATACTTATCAACTGGTCTAAGAAAAATGGCATCAGTATAGAGAACCCTATGCCTCTGTTAGAGAAGACACCTAACCCACCACGCAAAGTGATGTGGGAGCCAGAGCAAGTAAACCAGTTTTTACACACAGCATACAGCGAGTGGAAGTGGCGTAGCATTGGCTTGATTGTACAGATGGCTTACGAGTGGGGGCAACGTGTAGGTGACATGCGTATGCTTACGTGGGCAGCTATCAACTTTGACAAGAAGCGTTGCGACTTAGAGCAGAGCAAGCGTGGAGCAGAGGTACACCTACCTATCAGTGATCCATTGATGCATGTGCTCAAGCAACAGCACGAAACGTTTGGCTTCCAAGTTCTAGTGACACCACAGGTTTACCCTAGTGACGGTGCATACAAACCCTACAGTAAAGAGATGCTACACGTCCACGTCAATGCAATACTAGAAGCTGCTGGGCTACCTCGACACCTTACAGCTATGGACATGAGGCGTACAGCTATCACTGAGATGGTAGAAGCTGGTGTAGATATAACACAGATCAAGCAAGTAAGTGGACACACTAACATAAATAGCTTGACACCTTATATTAAACACACGTACACTGGCGCATCAGAAGCACTAGCCCAACGCCAAGCATTCAAGGATAAGAAATAATGTTTATAGATATCAATAGCTTAGACATATCTGAGGGTCAGACTATCAGACAGGACTGCCCTAGATGTAAAGGCAAGAATACTTTTACTGCCACTAAACGTAATGGTTGCATTGCTTACAACTGCTATAAGGTATCGTGTGACGTGAGTGGCTACACTAATACAGGCATAGCAAAGGATGAACTAGAGCACTATCTAGTCACGCCCCTAATCGAAACAGGTAATATAAACAAGAGGTTAGAGCACTTTGTTTATCCAGAACATGTAACAACTGACGTAAGTAACAAATATGTAAACAGATTTCGTATGCGCTGGGTGGGTGAGTACGCAAATCCCTTAGAAAACATAGAGTTACTGTACGATCTTAAAGATAAACGTGCAGTGTTTCCTATCTACAATGATGGACTTATAGTAGATGCAATAGGGAGAGCACTGGACGGTAAGCAACCCAAGTGGTTACGCTACGGTGGTGCAGCAGAGTATGCCAAGTATTGCTACGGTGAGCCTAACGGTGTCTACATTGTAGTAGAAGACGTAATCAGTGCAGTAACTGTCGCAAAGGTATACCCAGATGTCACAGGTTTTGCTTTATTAGGTACAAGCCTGACCGATGCACACAAAGAATGCTTGAGCGATAACGCTAACTATGTTATGGTTGCGCTTGATCCTGACGCACTAAGAAAGACTTTGGTTATGCGTAAGGAAATAGAAGCGTGGTGTGACATACCTACAAGAGCAATAAGATTGCGTGATGATGTAAAGTATCAAGACCCAGAGGATATAGAACAGATAGGAGAATGGATACATGTTGCAGAAAAGTCACACAAACAAACAAAATCCAATGGCAAAGGAGGTTAGACAACCTAAGTATAGACAACAAGTAGTACCCGATAAAAAGAAACCTAAACCCCAACGTAAAGACAAACATAAAGGAGCAAGACATGATGTCTCAGGAGATTAACCCAAGAACAGGTAAGCCATACTACTATCAAGACGGTAATAGTGCAGAGATACAAAGGAAGAGAAACGTAAAGAGTAACCCTAATCGTATGTATGTCGATGGTAAATATGTTAAAGAGTCACACCCTCTACATAAACCTGGCAGATATATATCTCGTGGTGATGCCAACTTTGATTCACTACAAAAAGATAAGAAAGTAAAAGAAGGTTACGTATATGTTATTACCAACCCAGCTTGGCCTGATTGGGTAAAGATAGGCTGTGCCGTTGATGCACAAAATAGATTTAAAGACTACCATACTTACTCACCTATGCGTGATTACCAGTTGGTACACACCATCTCTACACCCGACAGAGAAAAAGCGGAGCGTGTAGCGCACAAGGCTGCAGCTATGTGTGGTGAAAGACAAGGTGAGTGGTTTAAGATACCAAGTGAAGAAGCTGTGACAATATTGCAACACATAAAGGAAACTGAAGATGAACAAAAAAGAGAGTCAACTAACTAAAGATATCTATCGTATGATAAGAACTCTCAGCGCAAAGACGCTATCTGAAACTCAACGCAGAAGTATTGAGGAAGACGTAGCGTACAAGCAAAAGAAACTACAGGATCATATGGGCGTAAAGACTTTCATACGCCCTATGAACAACATGGAACGTAAGGCAGCATCAGAGAAACGAAAGGCTAATAACTATGATTAATGTTGAGCTTATAGATAGCATGGGTAGTGATCTTACTGTAGTAAACGCTGCTCGTGTTAGCTTCAACAAAAAGAGTGAGTGGGATTACGATTACAAACTAAAAGTAGATGATGCTCTACTTATATCTTACTTGGCTAGGCACAAACACATGTCACCCTTCGGTCACTGCTTTGTTAGCTTCCACGTCAAGGCTCCCATCTTTGTAGCTAGGCAGCTAGTCAAGCATAAGTTCCTACGTTGGAACGAGATAAGCCGTAGGTATGTAGATGAGAAGCCTGAGTTCTATGAGCCTGAGACATGGCGTGGACGTAGTTCAGATAAGAAGCAGGGTTCTAGTGATACGGTGGTTGATATGTTGCACTGGATAGTTGAAGACCCTTACCTTTCCATAGAAGGTCACACACAATACGATGACGTAATGAATACACCTAGTAAATGGACATCAGATGTATACAACTCAGTTCGTGATCTTTATAATGCTATGATTAATAGTGATGTAGCACCAGAGCAAGCACGTATGGTGTTGCCACAAAGCACCATGACTGAGTGGTACTGGTCAGGTAGTCTTGACGCATGGTCAGATATGTGTAAACTTCGTTTGAAAGAAGATACACAATATGAGACTAGACTAGTGGCTATGGGTATAGATAAACATATGGATACACTTTATCCTGATTCATGGGCAGCATTAAAAGCATATAACACATAAGGAGAATAGAAGATGGAGCGTGGAGAGTTAGCCTTACTTAGGACACTCATGGATAAAGATTTCTATGACAGTAACAAAGGCATACACACACCAGACAAACTGTTTACTAAGGATGTACGCAAGGTAAAGAGAACTATAGACTACGCCATGAGCCAGTTTGATAAGGATCTAAACTTCTCAGAGTTAGAGGGTTTGTTCTTTACACGAGAGACACTGACTACAGCAAACAAAGAGTCCTACAAAAGATTGTTTGAGAAGCTACGGCAAGAGACACCTATGAACCAAGAGGTAGCTCAAGAGGTTATGTCTAACTTATTTCAACAGGTAGTAGGTGAAGAGGTAGCTAACTTAGGCTTTGACTACGTGAATGGTGAGAAGAACACACTAGAACCACTGCGTAACATAATCACTGACTATCAAGATAACTTCATGCCTAACTTAAAAGTAGAGTGGGGTGACATATCTATTGACAATCTGTTGGTAGCTAATGAGATACAATCTAAGTGGCAGTTTAACATACCGTCACTGCAGCGCAAGGTAGAGGGCATATCAGGTGGGCATTTAGTTTTGGTGGGTGCTAGACCTAACACAGGTAAGACATCCTTCCACGCCTCTCTGATTGCCTCTGAGCGTGGCTTTGCTAGACAAGGTGCTAAGTGTATCGTCCTGTGCAACGAAGAGGACTACACTCGTGTCGGTGCTAGGTATCTCAGTGCTGCGTCTAATATGCCTATGGAAGAAATCAAGGACAACTACGCTCTTGCATCCACACGGTACAAGCCAGTGTATGACAACATAAGGATAGTAGATAGCACAGGCAAGGACATGGTGTGGGTTGAGGCTGTAGTCAAGAACCACAAACCTGACATCGTAGTGCTAGACATGGGTGACAAGTTTGCTAACAAGACAGGTGCAGACTCTCATGTGTATCTCAAGGATGCAGCCATACACGCTAGGAACATAGCCAAGCAGTATGACTGTGCAGTTATCTGGATGTCTCAGCTATCAGCAGAAGCAGAAGGTAAGATATATGTAGATCAGTCTATGCTTGAGGGCAGTAAGACAGGTAAAGCTGCTGAGTGTGACTTGATGGTTTTGATATCTAAGAACCCACAAGTAGAGGGTGAGTATGAGTCAGACACACAACGACACTTGAACGTAGCAAAGAATAAACTAAAGGGTGGATGGCATGGGGTTGTCCACTGTCAGTTAGATGGAGAGAGAGCAAGGTACTCAGCATGAGAAGAGTAGTAGATGTAGAGAACTCAATAACTCTACGAGATGGTAAGATATTTAACGATCCTTACGAGCCAAGCAACACACTTACTGAGGTGGGTGTACTCTGTTTGGACACAGGAGAGAAAAGACTGTTACCGTTTGATCACAAAGAAGCCACAGACAAACACAAAAAGAATGACTGTGTTTTACAAAGGATGCTAGACAATACAACGCTACTGATAGGACACAACCTACAGTATGATCTAGCTTGGCTTTGGGCTAACGGCTTCAAGTATGATGGTGACATATATGACACAATGCTTGCAGAATATTTACTTTTACGTGGACAAAAGCAACCACTAAGTTTAGAGCAGTGCGCTATTAGACGTGACCTACAGTATCAAAAGGACGATACACTCAAGGCGTACTACAAGAAAGGATACAACACAAATGAGATACCACTTGACGAACTCAGTCATTATCTTGAGTACGACTTGCTTACTACTGGGGAGTTGTATAAAGCTACCGAAGCTGACTTTTCAACCCCAGCCTCCGCTTCCCTTCGAGCAGTCAAAGATGTTACCTTTAGAACCTGCAAAGTCCTCACAAGAATGTCAATGGCAGGAATCAGGGTGGATAGACATGCCCTCGAACACGTCCGTGATACATTCGAGCGAGAGCGAAAAGAAATACTTGATAGACTGCAAGCCACCACACGAGAGTTGATGGGTGGCACACCTATTAATCTTAACTCACCAGAGCAGATGTCATGGGTAATCTTTAGCCGTAAGCCCAACGATAAGAAAGAGTGGGTAGACATCTTTGACTATGTGGATGACAAAGGTTTTAAGGATGCAGTAAAAAAGAATAGTAAGATGTTATTTAAAACTAAGGCATCTACTTGCCCTAACTGTAATGGGCGTGGTTTAGTACACAAGAAAAGAAAGGATGGTACATATTATAAGTTACCAAACAAATGTAAAGACTGTGACAGTAGGGGCTTCCTACTAACAGCAACAAACGAAATGGCAGGGCTTGGGTTCTTTCCACCAAGTAAGAAGTGGGTCAGTGCCAATGGCTTCGGTGTAGGTAAAACAAACCTAGATGCACTGATAGCCACAGCTAAAAACAACAACATGGAGAAAGCAAATGAGTTCCTTCAAGACCTTAAAAGGCTTAGTGCTATTAGCAGTTATCTTAGTAGTTTTGTGGATGGTATTATCACCAACTGTAAAGGAAGTGACAAACTACACATCAACCTTACCCAGCATATCACCAGTACAGGTAGATTCTCTGGACGAAACCCCAACATGCAAAACATGCCCAGGGGAGGAACCTTCCCAATAAAACGTGTGTTTATCTCAAGATGGGATGGTGGTAAAATCATTGAGTCCGACTTTGCCCAACTTGAGTTCAGAACGGCTGCGTTTCTAGCACAGGACAAGACAGCTATGCACGAGATAGATACAGGATTTGATGTACACTCCTACACTGCAAAGGTTATCAGTGATGCAGGACAGCCTACAACTAGACAGGAAGCAAAGGCACATACCTTTGCCCCTCTCTTTGGTGCTACTGGATATGGTAGATCTAAAGCAGAGGCTGCGTACTACAAGCAGTTTGTTGAGAAGTACAAAGGCATAGCTAGTTGGCACAGCAGGTTAGGCAATGAGGCTGTCAATGAAGGTAAGATAACCAACGTCAGTGGCAGACAGTACGCATTTCCTGATGTCATACGTAGAGAGAACGGCACTGTGTCGCACTTTACTATGATCAAGAACTATCCTGTGCAAGGCTTCGCTACAGGAGATGTCGTACCAGTTGTACTGATAGAACTTGACCGTTTGTTACAGCCTATGCACTCATGTTTAGTCAACAGTGTCCACGATAGTATGGTAATTGACACACACCCTGATGAAATAGATGATGTGCTAGGCATAATTAGTTTGATTAACACTAATCTAAATGATATGATTCAAAAAGAATACAATATAAAAGTTAACGTACCTTTGTTATTAGAATCAAAAATAGGAGACAACTGGCTTGACACAAAGGACGTTTAATGATATAACTCTAACTCTGAAACTTTTTACATATGAAAGGTAAAATTATGGAAAATGCAGTCGCACTTAAAGTAGACAACATGAACTTGTCTGATGCTATGGGATTCTCAAGCCCAGCAACACAGTCACAGTCTAGTCTACGTAGGATTACAGGTACAGTTATACAGGAAGTTGTTGAAGGTAAGGTAGCTTCTTCACCTGTGTTCAAGATTACATCTGAAGATGATGTAGTATACGCCAGAGAAGTAGAAGTCAGACTATTTGCAGAGCGTCAGAAGTGGCAGCGTTGGGATAGTGAGAACAAGACTATGCAGAAGTCTGTCATGTCCAACTCACTTAACGTTGACTTGAAAGATACACTTGGTACGTTTAATCTTGGTAGACCGTCAGGTTACATCAAGGACTTCCAAGCTCTGCCTAAAGATCAACAGGACTTGATACGCAGTGTTAGCCGTGTCAAAGTTATGATGGGTAAAGCTAAACTAGTTGGCGCTTTCTACGAAGGTGGTGAACCTGCCACAGGTTACGATGATGAGTTTGACTTTGTGATGGACGTTAAGAACAGAGACAGTCTCAAGTACATTGATGCCGTAGTAGGTAAACTAATGAAGAAGAAAATCTCACCTGCAGAGCACACCATAGCTCTACTTGGTGAAACACGTAACTTGCCTAACGGCAACCCTTATATGGTAACTAACGCCTCACTCAGTGAGTTTGTTGGCTTGGCTGACGGTGATAATGAAACACTGCAGAACTTCTTAGACTACATTGATTCTAGTAACGAGTATGTTATTGGTAAGTGGGAAGAGAATAATGTGGAAACACTATCCCCATCTGACCAGGATATAGTTGCCAACATAGTCGATGTGGAGGACTTTGACCAGTGAACCACCCTGCTGAACTAGCATTGCATCAGTATCTTAGAAACGCTATTGATGGTAAGTCTGAGATGTCTCAGGATATCATTGATAAAATTAAGGAAGATATTGGTGCTGCTCTTGACAAGCAGTTTAATACTGCAGAGGGTAAACAAGAGTTTAAACTTAGGATGTCCAACGTTGGGCGTCCGAAGTGTCAGCTATGGTTCGAGAAGAATGATCCCGATCATCAGGAGCCTCTGCCTACGTCATTTAAAGTCAACATGATATTTGGTGACATGGTAGAGGCTCTACTAAAAGGATTGCTAAGAGCATCTGGTGTGCAGTTTGGTGATAACGAAAAGGTATCACTGCCACTCAACGAAAAAGAAGAACTCTCTGGTGAGTATGACATGTTGCTAGACGATAAGATAGACGATGTTAAATCTGCTAGTGCTTGGTCATACGAAAACAAGTTTGTTGACTTCTACACGTTAGAGAGTGGTGATACTTTTGGTTACGTGCCACAGCTTGTAGGTTACGCCACAGCAGCTAACAAAAAAGTTGGAGGTTGGTGGGTTGTAAATAAAAACAACGGTAGCTTCAAGTATGTATCTGCAGCAGAAGTAGACAAGGACAGAGTGTTACAAAAGATAAAGGATGTACACACCTACCTTGAAAGCAATGCACCATTTGAGAGATGCTTTACAGACGAGCCAGAGGTATACAGAGGTAAGGCTAGTGGTAACTACAAGCTACCCAAGTCCTGCACATTCTGTAACCACAAGATTAAATGCTGGCCTAATCTAAAGAGTTTACCATCAAAGGTATACAGTGGTAAGAAAGAACCACCAACCGTACATTACACAAAACTAAGAGGTGAATATTAATGACTACAATAACAATCAATGACAAAGAATATGCAACAGACGATATGTCCGATAAAGAAAAAGAGATTGTACAACTGTTGCAGCAGAACCTAGTATCTGTTAATATGCTAGAGCACTGGCTACAGTGTGTTAAGTTTGTTGGGGAGATGAAGACACGAGAACTAGAGAAGTCTTTAAATGTAGAGACAGAGATGGTTCGTGCTCGTAACGAAAAAGGACACTTTATAGCAGATGACCCAGACACCCCAGAAAACGAAGCGTGGGTTGAGAAACCCAAAGAGAAGAAGGAGTAGCTCTAGAAGGTATCGCAGTGGATTAGAAAATGAAATCGCTGAGTACCTAAAAGATCACCAAGAAAAAGTCAGGTATGAACGTTTAAAGATAGAGTGGGAAGACTTACGCTACAGAACGTACACGCCTGATTTTATTTTAGACAATGGTATCATAATAGAGACAAAGGGTATCTTTGATACTGAAGACAGACGTAAGCATCTAGCCATACGAGAACAACATCCAGAGCTAGACATACGGTTTGTCTTCAGTAACAGCAAAGCAAAGTTGTACAAAGGTGCAAAGTCTAGATACTGTGAATGGTGTGACAAACACGAGTTCAAATGGGAACATCGTATCATACCTGAAGCATGGCTAAAAGAAAAAGGCAAACCTATTAGAGTTAAACTTATACCTTTTAAGGGAGAGAAAAAAATAACATGACAAAATATGCAATAGGAAAAGACGAAGTAGCTCTAGTCTTGAAGCCTTGTTCTTTTGATGGCAAGGGTAGATGGACAGGAGAGTTAAACACTGGTCTAGTTGTAGGTGAACTTAATATGCTAACTCCAGAAGACACATCATACTTAGTACATTTAGCTACGTTGATGGGTGCATTTTTAGAGCTTGCACAATACGATCAAGACCTGTATAATTTAGTAGAAGAACACAGAAATGAACTAGTGGGTTATGAGAACGAAGAAGATGCACCACTGTACGAAAAGGTAGAGGGTACTGACGGTAAAGTTCTAAAGCTTACTAGATTTACAAAAACACAAGGAAGCGCATAATGGATACTATTGATACACTTACTATGAACGGACAGACATTGTTTAGCGATTTAGATGACGTTAGGTTTGATCCAGTTACTAAACCATCTCACTACAATATAAATGGTGGTATGGAATGTATTGATATGATAAAAGAAACTTTAGGGATAGATGGGTTTGTTGCGTACTGTAGAGGTAACATACAAAGATACAATCATAGAGCACCACACAAACATTCTAATCCTGTAGAGGATATGAAAAAACTACGACAGTATGCTGACTTTGCAATCAAAGCACTAGAGGAGAAACATAAGTGAGGGAGAAGAAGAAGTTTAGCGTTACATTTCTATTAGAAGTAGATGAGCCATGTAACGTTCTGTCAACCGTAGAAGACGCACATGTGGAGGATGTACACGATCTAATACACAATACGTTTCACGATATAGATGATGTAAACATAGAAAATTTAAACATAAGGGAGAGGCTATGATCAACGCTAGTGACATCGAAGCATTTGAATATTACAATGAACTAGATAATAACAACATACTGCCAACAGATTATCAGACATTTATATACAAGTCTAGATACTCCAAGTGGCTACCTGAGAAGGGCAGACGAGAGAACTGGAGTGAGACTGTATCACGCTACATGAATAATGTAGTAAAAGATATGGTGGATAAAAAAGTCTTTGATGAACTAGAACAGTCTATACTATCACTAGACATCATGCCAAGCATGAGAGCCATGATGACAGCAGGTCCAGCAGCAGATAGAGACAACACATGTATGTACAACTGTAGCTACGTAACTGTTGATGAGCCAAAAGCATTTGATGAAATCATGCAGATACTTCTTTGTGGAACAGGTGCAGGTTTCAGTGTTGAAAGACAGTACATAAACAAGCTGCCAGAAGTGCCAGATCTTTTTGAAAGCGAAACAACAATAGTTGTACAAGACAGTAAAGAGGGTTGGGCTAAGTCATTTAGACAGCTACTAGCTTTGCTGTGGGCAGGTGAGATACCCAAGTGGAACATGTCTAAGGTTAGACCTGCAGGTGCTAGACTAAAAACGTTTGGTGGTAGAGCATCAGGCCCAGCGCCACTAGTGGATCTATTTAACTTTACTGTGCAAACATTTAAGAACGCACAAGGACGTAAACTAAATGCGTTAGAGTGTCACGATATTATTTGTTTTGTAGGACAGATAGTAGTTTCTGGTGGCGTTAGACGCAGTGCTATGATATCATTATCAAACCTGAGTGATGATCGTATGCGTCACGCTAAGTCAGGACAGTGGTGGGAAAATGCAGGGCATCGTGCTCTAGCTAATAACTCTGTAGCTTACACAGAGAAGCCCGACATGTATTCTTTCTTGCGTGAATGGACATCACTTGTAGAAAGTAAATCTGGTGAAAGGGGAATATTTAACCGTGAAGCATCAAGAAAACAAGCTGCAAAGTATGACAAACGTGATCCGAACTATGAGTTTGGAACTAATCCTTGCAGTGAGATTATACTTAGACCGAATCAATTTTGCAATCTTACGGAGGTTGTGGTTAGGGCAACAGACGATGTGGAGGCGTTGGAACGCAAAGTGCGCCTTGCAACGATCTTGGGAACTATCCAATCAACGTACACCAAGTTCCCATACTTGCGAAAGGTGTGGCAGCGAAATACAGAAGAAGAGCGTCTGTTGGGTGTGTCACTCACAGGGATAATGGACAACCCATTGATGACTACAAAAAACAAAGGATTGGAGAAGACACTTGCCCACCTTCGTAGAGTTGCAAATGACACTAATATTGAGTATGCCAATAATCTCGATATACCTGTTTCTACGGCTATTACTTGCGTTAAGCCCTCTGGAACGGTATCTCAACTCGTGGACAGTTCATCTGGCATTCACGCTCGTCATAGCCTACACTATATACGAACTGTACGTGGCGATATCAATGACCCTCTGACACAGTTCATGAAAGATCAAGGCATACCTAATGAGCCATGCGTTATGAAACCAGACACAACTGTAGTGTTTAGTTTCCCTGTCAAAGCTCCAAAGAAAGCTATAACTAGGAACGATATGACAGCCATAGAACAACTAGAGACATGGCTGATGTATCAACGGCACTGGTCAGAGCACAAACCTAGCATCACCTGCACTGTACGTGATGATGAGTGGCTAGAAGTCGGAGCCTTTGTTTATAAACATTTTGATGAGATGAGTGGTATATCCTTCCTACCCCACTCAGATCACACATACCAACAAGCACCATATCAGGAGTGTAGCAAAGAAGAGTATGACAAACTCGCTAAAGCTATGCCTCGTAATATAAAGTGGTCTGCTTTGTGTGATTATGAAAAGGAAGATAACACCGTAGCTATGCAAACACTAGCCTGTAGTGGCGATTCGTGTGAGATAGTTGACTTAACATAAAGGAAAATAAAATGGAAATAATTGGATTAATTGCGGCTGTGTTTATAGCGTTACAAACAGTAACTTATATACCAAAGGTATCAGTGTCAGCAGAGATTAAGCAGCATGAAGTAGTAGAGAGCACTGAGTAGTGTATGTACTAGTGATCATAATGTCTATTGCACCAGGATTTATTAGAGTCCAAGCAATTGATCATGTATATCCCACTATGGAGATGTGTAGAAATGGTGCAGCTTATATAACTAGTGAGCTTATGAGTAATAAGCCCTCTTCTGAATCCACTGTGTCTGCTTATTGTACTGAGATACCAACAAAAGTATAATGAATCTAGAGCGTGAAGCACAGATACACATGGAGAAAAAACTAAAGCTTTTCTTTGAGGAGCTAGAGGTAAAGCTATGGCCTGTAAGAAAACACATAGAAGAAAACTTATGTGATGGTCTATACAAAGCTAGAGCTTTACAGGACATAGATGACATACTTATGATAGCTAAACACGCTGCAGAAAAGTATGGTTTAAAATAAAAGGGTAGCCGTTGACTTAACGTTGGCGGCTATTCTACATTCCAGTTTTGATTTTCAAATTAAGATGATCTATGTAAGACTCGTAAGTTTTTAACTCTCTAAAGTTAAAGTCTTTCAGTTCTGCATCTACACCCAAACTTTCCATGTAACGCATAGCTTTTTTCTGCTGTGCTTTAGTTCCTTTGGTGGACGCTCTATATCTTTGTTGATCTAAATAAGCTGAACTGCCAGGAATATCAAAGTAGTCTCGTAGCTGATCCCTAGCTTTTTTAAGTTCATACTTTACCCTGCCTCGTTTGTACTCCAAATCACCATCTTGAAATCTTTTACTAGACAACAACACCTGCATACGTTTTTCTAACATGGGTGCAAGCCCTGCATTAAACAGTCTATCATAGGTAGGTATGTTAGATCTTTGATCCTGCTTCCATGACTGTAGATTTGCTAGAGTATATGCTTGTTCTGTAGCTGTCTTACCTCTTTTAATGTTTAGACCTAGTATACGAGCTAGTGGGTTGGCGTCATATATGTCACCCTCTCTGCTACTTACACGTAAGTTTTCACCTGTAAGAGTTTCTGATTCTCCTATCAAAGCCTCCAATATATTATCAAAGTATTTAGTAGATGATTGTGTAAACACTGGTAAAAAACCGTCAGCCTGTCTAACATCTTTTGCTACATCATTGTCTGCTAAGAAACCTATAGATCTGTTGAGAGCGTCAAGAGGACGTGTTGCACCAGCAGCCACGTTACCTAATGACTTATACAATGCATCCAGATCTGCCCCTCTTCCCCCACTAGAAAAGAAATCTATTGCGTTAAACACGTCATTACCAAACTGTAAGTCTCTTGCAACTTGTCCAATGGCTAACTGATTACCTAGTTCTTCTATTAGTTCAGGAGGAACAGTCTCTCCTTTTGCAGTAAGATTACCAACTCTTCCAGCAACTAAGAACAACGAGAATGGAAACACGTTTCTGACATCCATCACAGTTCCACTCATTTCTATTTCGTTTACCCCTAAACCTTTTTTCTGTCTCTCATCATCCAATTGCATAGCTAAAACCAAACCAGTTGTACCTACTAGTGAACGAGCAAAAGCTTCGTTTGTTTTTATACCAGGTTCTTTTTTATAAATACGTGAAGCAACTCCAGCAAAGCTTAACGGACTCCACTGATAAGCTGTTGCCACAACGTTGTTCATAAATCTACCAAAAGGTATAACAGTACCCAACACAGGTGTGTTAGAGGCTTGTTCCACAGCCCTAGCCACAGCACCTAAATACTGATCATCTGTTGTATAATCTTTTGAAAACACAGATCGTAGTGTGGTATCTACTGCGCCACCTATCACATCATCGTCTAACATTGTAAGATCACCAGACTTTAACACATCAATTAAATTTTTGTCATGCTTTAGTCTGGCATACTTATCTAGTTCAGTCATAAACATTTGAGATTTAGTAAACGTATCTTGTATGCGAACACCAGTTATTGTCATAGAAGCGTCAGCAAATATCTCTGCGTTTTTAATCACAGGATTGTTTACATCAACGTTATATCTTTTAGCAGTTCTCTCTACCCCACCACCAATAGTCTCAAACAACAATCCTTTAAACTCTTTGTTATCACCTATGTCATCCATTAAACTTACAAAAGTTTCGTAGGTAGATAGAGGATCAAGAAAGTTTTTCATTTTTTGTGTCTGTATGCTTCGATACACACGAGATTTTCTGAATAGCTCTTGGCTTAGTTCTTTGTTACCCACACTAGCTGCACCTATTCCAGCTATATACAACTGACCTGATGCAAATATATCAGCTACACCTTGTCCACCATAGAACTGTGCGAAACCAGCCACGTTAGCTGCAGTTGTAGCAGGGGATGACACAAGTAATCTTTTCCATACGTTTTGTGCGTAGCCTAATCCTTTGGCTCTTTTAGTTACGCCAAGTATACCTTCTTTTTCTAAAGTGTCTCTCACTTCTTTTTGCTCAAGTGCTGTTGCGAGTATCTCATTTCCTGACACAACACCTGCATCTGTGGCTCTTCTGACAGCCGCCATCACGCTAAGAGTGCTACCTGCTCCACTTGTGGTGGCTGCTATTATGTCACCTAAATCTACTGCAAGAGTAGCAGTGGTTCCCAAGTCTATACTTGTTTCTTTTTTAAATAACTTTGATATTTCTTTGAGTTCTTCCTCTGGCATGTACTGAAGCAAGTTTGTCATAACATCAGAGACTTTTGTTTTCTTTGAAAACTTAATACCATTCTCATTAAATATCTTTGCTAAACCACCAATCGGCATTGGACCTTTTGATGCTGCTTTGTCTGCAGTTGTGTAGCCCAACATTATCTGACTAAGCAAACTCTCAGGCATTATCTGGTTTCCCTCACCTTTGGCTAACTCTTCTTTACCAGATCTTACCTTTTCTCCCCACGACTTGATAGCATCTTTCATCTCACTAGCTGCTTTGTCTATAGATTTTTTAGCTAGTAGTGGTTTACCTATTGCTTCACTTTGCAGTTTGTTAACTAGCCGTTGTTGTTTTTTTATTGTAGCCTTGTCTGCACCGCTTTGTTTTAACTTTTTTAGTTCTTCTTTTGCAGCTTTAAATTTTTTAAGAGGGAACTCTTCACCTCTTGTTCCTGCTCTAGCCATGTCTGCTGCTTCTGCAAATCCAGACAAACCATCTGCTTTACCGAATGTGTAGTGTAACCCACCAGCAACACCACCCAAAGCTAGAGATAAACCAGTTTGTAGTGCGCTGTACTTTTCTTGAGCACCTACATCTAAATACAGATCCTGTATGGCTACATCTTGATAGCCAGCAAGTAGTGAGTCAATTGCCGTAGTCTGTAGCACTGCTTTCTTACCAGCTTGTTGCATACCAAACTTTATAGTGCGTGGTTTTAGTCTACCCTCTGTAAGAGTTACCTCACCGCCCTCAATCGTTGCTCTTCTAGCTGCCCTACGTCCAGCCTCAAATCTTACCTTTGCTCTGGCTGCTTTTGCTGCACTCTCAGCAGCCCTAGTCATGGATGCTTTTGTGTAGCCACTGCCAGTAAGCTTCTTAATCATAGCCTCTGCTGCTTCATCTCCAGCTTTCTTAGCTGCTTCTTTAGTTGCACCAGACTGTGCTGCTCTCCTAGCTGCTGCTGCTACTGCATTTTTTATTGCTGCTTTACTAGCCTCACTCACGCCTAGCGCACCAGCTTTACCTGCAAAGCCTGTCACTAAGCCTAAGTAGTTTGTAGGATCAGTTGCTACGGCTAGGATGTAATCCTTGACACCATCCACAGCCCCAAACACACCATCATTTACAAAGACATTGCCTAAACTGTCGTACAACTCGTATGCTTCTTTTGCTGCTCTTTTAGTTTCATCATCAGCTTTGGAAATATATCTAGCTTCACCTGCAGTTGCGACTATGTTAGTGTTAAACCTACGCATACTATCTACAAAGTCCTCCACTACAGTCTCAGCTTTGGCTGTCCTGTATGCAGCACCCTTCTTGCCTATCATATAGTTACGTATTTTGTTTAGCCTGTCTCTTCTGTACAAGTCTTGCTTCTTTAATTTTTCTCCCTCACGAGTATCAGACTCAAACATGTCATCAAACTGTGTGTTATCTCTGTACTCAGGCACACTACTATCTATGTCTTTAGACGCATCCGTTTCTATACCATACTCTTTATAAAAATCATTTAGTGTTGTCATTTTAGTGCTGCCTTTAATGCGTCAGAGAACTTAGTGCCAGGAGTTCCAAAGCCATCCTTAGTAACTTTACCTGTCTTCAACCACGACTTAGCTTTACCGTGTCCTTGATTGTGTGCATACGCTAGTGCTGCTAGTTTACCTTCCTTTGATAACTTTCTGTACTCAGGTGACACCATCATGTATCTGTGGTTTTGAGCAGTGTAAGCAGCAAATGCTTTTTCTTGTAAATCTACATTACCTCTAAACTTTTCACGAGATTTAGTATCGTGAGGTAGTTCTAGTCCTAACAACCTAGCTGCATCTATCTTAGCGTCTTTACCTAGCTGATATCTACCGTCATAGTGATCGTTAGCCCCACCCTTTGCGTGATAGTTGCCAGATCCTCTTGATTCTATCTTAGCTAGTTCTTCTCTGTATATATCCCATGTGCTTTTGTTTACGCCAATTTTATCAGACACAAGATCATATACAGTATTTTGCCATGTAGGTTTTTTCTTTGGAGACATCAAACCAACTGGTGTCTCTGTAACTCTAGCAGAGAAGTCTATGTCATTCTTAGCTGTAACTCTACCAGAAAAGTCTATATCATTAACCATAGTTTTAAAATCCTTACCGTTTAGGAAGTACCCTACCATCAGCAGGATTAATAAAATACTCACCAACTTTAAGTTTAGCATACGCCTCCTCTGCCTCTTCTCTACTCATACTTTTTAAATCCACTGGATTATCTTCTGTACCTGTCTGTCGCACTGTTTCTGTTTCATCTATCTCTTGTGAAGAAGAAAGAGGTCTTCCTGTTTCAGGGTCATGTGTGTCACCAAATAGTTCATCCCACTCATCAACTCTTAAATTATCAGGCACATCTATCTCTTGATTTAGTATCTGCTGTCTTGTTTCATAATCTAGTGAAACGCCAGTAAATCTACTAGTAAAAGCATTTGGTCTAGGTGGCACTTTAATTTTATCAATTGCTGGTGGTGAAAAGTCTTGATCTGATTCTATTGACTCTGGCGCAGAAACCTCGTCACCTGTTAATTGTACGCTTGGTATCAAACCTTTTACAGCCATATCTTTTAACAAATCATCTACTTGTTCTTCAGGAACAGTTTGTCCACCTATTATTAAACTTTTTACTTTTTTATCTGTGCCTATAATTATTTCATGTCTGACACCGTTACTCATCACACTAAATTTATTTTCAATGTCGGTAGATATAGATGGTTTGTTTTTTAGTATGTCACTAACTACTTTTCTTTCTAACGCCTCATCATCCAAACTACCGTACTCTAGCTCTCCTATCTGATCTTGACTAAGACCAGCATCTTCTAGTAAAGGACGCATCCTATTTACATAAGTGGGATCACCCTGTGATGTAATTGATATCTGATTAAAAAGCATTTGTTGTTTATCTTTTGTAGCAAACTCCATAGCTAATGCTTGGATATCTGCATCTGGATCTCCTCGTGCAGCTAGTTCTGCTTGTCTTAAATACTTACCGCTATCTCTGTTATCTTGAACCTGTGAGTCTATCGTGTTAATCATTCTGTTGAAAGCAGATGCTGCACTTGTTGGATCAAAGTCTCGTGTAGGTGTAAATGAGAAGTATGTGCCAGGTGCAACGCTATCGTAAGTCTCTTGTTTAGATATCTCGTTTATATCCATAACAGAGTAGCCATCATAGAAAGCATCTTTATCTAGCTTTGCTCTTACTGAATCATCTAAGTCAATACCGAATATAGTTTTCATTAGACCTCTTTGTGGGTCTTTGGTACTACCTAGTGATGGATCAGTAAGAGCAGTGTTCATCTGGTAGAACTCCTCCGAATCTACATCCCCATACGCAAAGTTCTCTGAGAAGTCTATCAAAGATTCTATCTCATACTCATCAAACTTTTGTCCTGATGTAAAGTTACGTCTTGCTGCTTCTTCTTGAGCAGACACAGACAAGTCAAACAAACCTTTAGGCCCAGACGCAATAGCTGCATTGATGTGTTTATCTTCAAAGCCTAGCGCCCTCAGTCTTGCTATCTCAGACTTAGCTAAGTTACCTAGCTGTCTAAGTTGAGTTATCTTAGACTTACCTTCATCTGCTTTTTCTTTTAGCTCTCGTTTATACTCTCTGGCTTCGGCAACTCTTGTGTTAATCTGCCTTGCCTGATCTTCCATAAACGCTGCAGCGAATGCCTTTGCATCAAATCCCATAGTAACCTACCTTCTAGCCATCAGGCCCATTTCTTGTGGAGCCTCTGCTGGTGGCTCGTTAACTTGCTGTATGTCTTCTGGTTCTGGCGCTGGCATATCTTGCGCTTCCATCACTTCATCTCGACTTACATCTCTTTCAAGGAACTCTGATATCTCACCTAATAGTGCTGTACCTGCATCCTCACCACCTTCTTCTTTTGCCTTAGTCAAAGCACCCTGTAGAATCATCTGCACTCTGCTTCTCTCTCTTGCATCTAGTTCTGCCTGTGGATCTTTGTTACTAAACTTATAGTCAATATCATTGCTCTCAGCGACAGCAGCTAGAAACTCCATGACTACAGGTTTTACTAATAAGGCTACGTCTAGGTTGTGTTTACCTCTCATAACCTGTGACAAAGTTATAGCCTCAGATATTGGGTTGATAGCTACGCCAGCTTCTATGGCTACCATCAGGTCATCCATGATATCCTCTTGAGATAGACTAGTCATGTAATAACTTATAGCATCCTCTACCTTATCTATGTCTACAGGACGTTCCCACGGACGCTCACCTGGCGCATGTGTAAACAAAGAGTTTCCTGGTATTGGTGCTCCAAAATCTGATACTGCCATTTTCTTTTCCTATTTAGTAAACCCAGCGCCAAAGTATAATCCTACTATGGCTGATACAATGTGTGTATCTAATGGTGTGATTACAAAGCCTTTAGCCATCTTCCACTGCACAGCTTCCTCTGGCCCAAACAACCAGTTCATAATACCACCAGTTGCTTCTGTATATCCTACATATACGCTGACATCAGGATACCACACTGCGACTAGCTTTGGCAAGACAATAATGCTAAATACTGCACCTAATGCTATTAATCTTCTAGTCCAAGCAAAGTGTTTGTCATCCTTACCAGCATTACGTGCTTCAGCTACAGCTTCTTTCCTGAAGTTAGCACGTTCCATAAGCATCTTGTTGTTAGCTTCTCTAGCCTTTATGGACTGCCCCCATATGGACATAACCCCACCTAACACGGTGGAAAAAAGCATAGTGATTAGTTCTAGTGGTAGACCCATCATATTAGTTACCCCACGTTTCTGGATTGCCAATATTTATAAGCATAGGTGTTCCATCATCTTTACTTGAGTCTTTATAATCTCTAGAGCCTAACAAAAAGCCCATGTTGTGTGCAACATCTAGAAAACCTATTTTACCTTGTCTATATGCATTTGCTGTATCAAGCACACCTTTTGCCGTAGAATACTTTTCTTCAAACTCCTCTGTATCCAAAATAGGGTATTTACCTTTTTTATTTGGTTCTACAGAGTAATCAGTGTATATGTTATAATCATATGTGTCTTTTACTATAACATCTCCGTTATCTCTTTGTGTCAAAAACGTGTCACCTACAGAGTAATAAGCTCTCATGGCAGGAGGTAAACCTAAAGGTGAATCACTTCCACCAGTTGCAACTTTTAAAATGTCTTCTGCTGTATCTATCTGCTGTCCTCTAGTTACTGTACCTTCTCCATATCTATTCCACATTTCTCTGAAATGATTTAACTCACCTTCTGTAAAATATGTTTCATCTATTGTCTTTTTACCTGTCCAAATATTTTTATCTAATCCAAATATATTTCTTAGTAAAAGTTTTGCAGGGGTTGACTTTACTAAATCTAAATATCTACCAGCAGTAGATTCACTAAAATTAAAAACGCCAGGAACAATACTAGCTTGTTGAGGAACTAGAGGTTCTTGATCTAAAAAATCATCTGTTTTTACAACCTCACCAGGTTCTAACTTTTCTGACGTAATCTCTGGTACACCTGTTAGTGCTGCTGTTGTGTTTTTACCTACTATACCATCAACTTTTAAACCTTTTTCTTTTTGAAAAGCTTTAATAGCTTTCTTTGTTTGTGGACCTATGATACCGTCTACCTTAATATTATAACCTGCATCAACTAGCTTTTGCTGTATTTGTTTATTGTTTAGTTTTACAGGTTCTTCAGGGATAGGATCTACAGACATCTCAGGTTCTGGTGGTTTACTTGCTGACTGTTCTTTAGCTAACATAGCTGTTACATCAACTAGTAAATCATTTACTACTGGAGATTTTAACTTTTGTTGCATGACTTTCGGCACTTCATTACCAAACCTAGAAAGTCTTCTTACAGTAGTGCTGTGTTTATCATACAGAGAGTTTGGGTTTATTAGTAGCTCTTGCAGACTAGCACTGTCTAACTCAACACCTTGATCCTCATCCTCACTATCGTCATAGTTATTCATCATGGTAATAGTATTTGTAGTGGCTGCTATCGGGTCAGTTGGTTTGTCATCATCGTCATCATCTTCAGGTCTGATCTTAGGTTTGACAGTGCTTGCCATCAACCCTTCAGGTCTAGCTTTAGGACGTAGACTTGAAGTTACAGCACCTGATGGTTCCTTATCCTCTTGTCCAATACCCAAGAAATTTTTGATTATTTCACCTAATCCTAATTGTTCAGCCATTTTATTTTACCTTATGAAAAGAAACTACCTATGCCACCTGCTTCACCAACAGCGCCAACTACAGCAGATAAGAACGTACCTGTGGCTGCAGAAAATGCATTGTCACCAGCAGCATCATTATTTATTTTTGCTTTAACTAACTCAAAGTCTCTGTCTGCTTGTTTCTCTGATGTAGTCCAAGCATAGTTCATTAGGTCACGCTCTTGTTGCCACAACTCTGCAATACCTTGTGCAGTTAAGTTGTTAGCTACAGCAGCAGCCCTCATGTTAGCATCGTTTATATTTTGATTGTTTATGGTAGCTATCTGTTGTCTCCACTGTGCGTTAGCTTGTGCTACGACTAACTGGTTCTGTGCGTTAAACATGTCTCTTTGATTTTGTAGCTCTTGATTAAACTTAGAGATAGAGTTAAGCTCACCTGTGTTAAATTGATTCATAGCATTCATCTGTGCATTGTTAAACATATCTATCTGTGAATCTTGATTCATCATAAACTGCCTAGTTTGGTTTAGACTAGACGCATTAAACTGTGATGCTGCATTAGCTGCACCCTGATCACTAAAGATACTTTGTATAGACTCTTGTGCCTTAAACAACTCCATCTGTTGTAGCTTGTCAATGTTAGACAAATCCAATGATAAAAACGCATTGGCTTTTTGCTGTGCTGCTTGTTGCTCGTTAGACAGATTGGTTACATCAACTTGTGTTAGTGCTGCTGCATCTGCTAATAATTTAGCTTGCTCGTTAGTTACATTAGTTATGTCAAAGGTTTGCACTAGTTCTGAGTTACGCAATACACGAGTTTGATCTGCGCTAAACTGTAGGTTAGCTATCTCAGCAATACGATCTGCACGTATGACATTTACTTGCTGTTCGTTAGTAAGTTCTTGTCCACGCATAGCCGCTTCTATTTGTGCATTAGCTAGTGCAGTCTGTTGACGGTTAGATAAGTTTTCTACATCAATGTTTAACTTGTTAGTCATATTAAACAATCGAACCTGTTGTTCATTGTTTAGTTCTGCTTCACGCTCTTGAATCTGGTTAGACACATTAAACAAAGATGTTTGTTGTCTGTTATCCAGCACTCTACCTTGCATAGCAGCAGCAGCTACAGCATCTTGTATAAATGCCTGTTGCTTGTTTGTAGCGTTTTGCATCTCTGTTTCAAATGCTTGTGTGCTTGTAAGTATAGCTACCTGCTGCTCATTACTGAGCACCTGACCCATCATAGATGCTTTGACTTGTAGATTAGATAGCGCAGTTTGCTGGGCGTTTGACAAGTTAGTAAGGTCTACTTCTAGTGCCTGTGTGGACTCTAGTATAGATGCCTGTTGTCTGTTAGTTAAGTTTAGATTGTTTACTTCTGCAAACCTAGCTGCATTTGCTAGGGCAACGTTTTGTGACACACTTAGGTTTTGATTTCTTAGACCTGCTCTTAGTTGTGCTTGTGCTAATACAGCCTCCTGTGTATTACTCAAGTTAGTTAGCTGCAGGTTGGCATTGTTAGTGCTGTTCTGTATAGCAGCCGCTTGTTGGTTGTTTAAGTTTTCTAGCTCAAACCTTTGTGCAGCAGCAGCGTTAGCTAAAGCTACAGCTTGTTTGTTACGAACGTTCTCCATGTCCATAGCTTGAAAGATAGACGCATCAGCCTGTGCTATTGGTATGGCACTCTCCATAGCAGCCTGTATCATAGCTGCCCCTGCCATAGAACTAGCACCTAAACCTCTAGCATTCATAACTTCGTTTACGCTACGTAGTGCTCCTGCAGCCCATGCAGGTGTGCCATCATTGAACGAGTCCATAAGTTTTTCTAGTTGAAAAGATACAGTAGACTGTGGGCTAACTTCTCCCTTAGTATACTGTGCCTCTAATTGTTGTGTGAATGTAGCAGTCTGTGCTTTTAGTGTAGCTGCTTCGTTTAGTCCACTGAGTGTTTGTCCAGTTACAACAATCTCTTCTGTGTTCAGTATGTTGTTTACATCTACTATCTCATTTGCATCTACAACTGATGCTTGTTCTGCTGTTATGTCAGGCACAAACTCTGTTTGTTTTTGTTGTGCATTTGCTATCTCAGAAAACTCTGCAGCATTCTCTACTCGTGTAGCTTCTGCAGTAGCTGATTGTGTAGGTGGTAGTGTGTAGTCAACTTGAGGTGTAGCTATAGGTGTGTCTGTTGCAAACTTAGCAGCATCTACTTCTTCTACAGGTTCTGTAATCTGTTGATCTGGAGCTTGTACAATCTCATCAAAGGTAGCAGGGTCAGGTAGTTCACCGTCCTGCATTTCTCTAGTTATCTTTTGTACTTCTCTTATAGTGTCTAAAGTTTTAGGATCTAAGTCTAACTGTGCTAAATCTTCCGGTGGCATGGTAGCTGCTTTAGCTACGGCATCATCAGATAGTGTACCTGTTTTAGCTGCAAAGTCTTCTAGTGCAGTTGTTACTTTTGTTTGAGACATGTAGGCATTGTAGACTGCTGCTGCTGCATCTGTAGCATCCTGTGCAACTTGTGCTTGTTGTCTAGCTACATACTCTACTAAATCCTCTTCAGGAGTTCCTACAGGTGCAGGTGGGTATTTCATATTTATTTCATCTGGAGACATTCGAGCTAGATAACCTCTAACTGCCTTAACTGATGGTGAGTTTACTGCATCTGCAAGTGTTGCTTGTGCTGCAATAATATCATCTATGCTGGCTACTTCACCTGTACCTTTGTTTATAAGCTGACCATTCTCTACTTTAAGTAAAGATACATCTTGTTTAGTTACAAGCGTCTGAGGTGAGCTTATTGTTTGTGCTAGAGATTCTGCTACACTAGGTATGTCAGTAACCTTCATGCGTTCTTCTGCAGCCTGTAAGTCTCCATAGGTTTGAGTTATTAAGTCTTGTGCATTAGTTAGATTTTGTTCTGCTACGTTGTACTCGTTTGTCAGTCTTTCTTTTTCTTCTTCTGATACTACATTTCTAGATGCCAGAGTTGCTGCAGCTAATATGTTAGCACGTCCAATGGCATAACTGTTATCAGTATGTCCTGTTTCAACGATAGTTCCATCAGGATATTCTAGTTGTATATAGGTCTTATTATTACTTGGGGCAACATAAGTGCCTAACTTATAATCTTTTGGGTCTTCAACATTAGACATTTGTGATACAGTTGTTTTAGCCCAAGCTTTATCATCTGCTATTCTTCTGTTTCTACCCTCTGTTCCTTCATTAAAGTCTGTTTGAAAAGCAGCTTCAATAGCAGTATCAAGATCAGTGTATAGATCTGATGGATCTGTAAGATTGTTAAACGCTTGCTGCGCATCTGTTAATGTCTTCTGTGCATCAGCGTATGCTTGCTGTGCCTGATCTAATTGTGTCTGACCTTGACCAGCCATAAATGTAACACCAGTTTGCTGTGGCTGTTGTTGTGCTGTAGTTAAACCAGTATCATCACCTGTACCAAATGGATCTTCTGCAAAATCTGGTGATGGCTCTTTTGGTGTATCAGTTCCCTCCGCAATTTGTTTTAAATCATCGTCAGTTGTAGTTATTTCATCAGGTAGCTTTGACGTTATACCTGTACCTGTAGTAGGTGTACCTGTAGTTAAAAGATTAGTCGCAGTTGTGTCAGCACCAATACCAAAGCTAACACCTTGCTTTTCTGCCTGTTCTCTTGTAGAAAAACCACCTCTCATTACAAGACCGTTTGCTGCAACAATAGCAAAACCATCTGGAGTTTCAACTATGCTAGGTTTATCAAAACTACCTTCGACACGAGCATACTCTGTTTCATCAGTCTTTCCTTGTAAATCTCTATCTGTAGTAGATCTTTTTATAGTTTCAGCAGTTGCTTCAGAACTAGAGTACATCTGACCTGTAGCTTGTTGAGCAGCAGAGACAATATTATCCGACTTCATTATTTCGTTCCAGTTACGTGTGTCTTGATTTGCTCCTACAACACCATATAATAACTCACTTGATTGTTTAGCTATATCACTGTAACTACCATCAGCCTGAAGCTCTTCTAGAGATTTGCCACCAATAGCTTCCATAAGTTCTCGCATATTAGGTTTTTTTACTTGACCACCAGCTTGAAAACCTACAGACATTGGCCTACCCTCAATACGATCTCTAGCCATTTCGTTATAACGGCCTAGCATAGACGCAGCAGACGGTGTGGCTGCTACAAAAGCATCCATCATCTCTTTATCTACAGGACCATCATAGCCAAGCTCACTCAGCAATTGATGTGTTTGTTGATTTGTAAAACCTTTGAACTTAGCCATTTATGTCACCATGTATATTATGAAACCTAGCATTGCTGCCCCAGTTAGTATTATCAGTATTGAAAGCGTCCAAGTAACTATTGCTTCTTGTATCTCTGCTTTACGATACTCTTGATCTTTCTTTTGTTTACGTATCTTGCCCTCAGTAGCTACAAGCTCATCCCATGCAGATGGCCCCATGCTGAAACTAATCCAATCCTTTAGCTCTTTTCGCATTGCTTCGGCTTTCTTCTTAGCCGTAAATATCTCTAGAGCTTCAGCTTCAACAGACCCACCGTTGAGTGCTTTCCACCACGGAGGGTTTTTATTTTTCTGTTCTGCGTAGGACAGATCACTCATAGCACCTGCCCATTGGGTCAACTGTCCTGACATATCTTGTAGATCCTTGCCTACTTGAAAGCCTTTCTTTAGCGCATTAAACGCAACAGTCGCACCACCGATAATGGTAACTGGGTCCACGAGTCCTCTCCCTACTCTTGGTATGTATTATTTAAACGTCATCCAAACTGCTGTAGCTAAGAATGTTAATACGGCTACAGTTCCCATCTTTACTGTTGTAGCCCATATGCTTTTCTTAGTGTATCTCCATGCTTCTAACAAACCACGCATATCTCTGATGTCGTTGGCTGCATCTTCATCCTGTAGACCAAGTTCACGCAGAGCTTCACTCGCACCCTTCTTAGCGGCACGATCTAGCATATCCTCTAGTTGCTCTGGTGTAATGTCAGCCATCTGTCTTATCCTCTAGCTGTGGTGTGTTTGTTAAAGATGTTTTATCTAATATGTTAAATCCACGACTGTTAGCAAAGTCACCTGGACAGTGTGCCCACTTATCTGCACAACCCTCTAGCCACTTTACTGTGTGGTGATGCTCTGGTGCTTTACCTTCCTGTATTACTTTGTTTTCCCACT
>BCSF01000177.1_pt1 | contig 29730 bp, 50 predicted proteins | sample 1016431 | NCBI WGS metagenome assembly BCSF01 (sample SAMD00045685;SAMD00045686;SAMD00045687;SAMD00045688;SAMD00045689;SAMD00045690;SAMD00045691;SAMD00045692;SAMD00045684;SAMD00045690;SAMD00045691;SAMD00045692;SAMD00045684;SAMD00045685;SAMD00045686;SAMD00045687;SAMD00045688;SAMD00045689, study... | reverse complement strand
AGACCTTTATCGCAAGGGTTGGGATCAATGGTCGGGTTGGAACAACCAACGTAGCGGCTCTGTCCATGACGTAGCCTTTACAAAGGTCGGAGAGAACAGCGGAAACGGCAACCACAAGGGGAAAGCATGATTGAGATAGGAACATTGGTGACCTGTAAAGATTTCGACTTTGGTCTCGGCATTGTCGTGTCTGAAAGACCGTTCGGTGGCTTTATTGTTTTCTTTCCCAATTCAGACCTTAGGTGCGAATCAAAGTGCTTAGGTCTTTCAACTGACAACTTGGAGGTGATAGCATGATAGAAATTGGAACATTAGTAAGGGGCGAGGGTGGCTACCTAGACGTAGTTATGGGCATCGTAACGGGTCACTGGACACATGAGGAAAGTGGCGAGGAACATGCCCTTGTCTTGTGGCTTGAGGGGCTTTATGAGGGTGAAACAGACGCAATGTTACCCGAAACTTTGGAGACAATAGTATGATTGAGATAGGAACATTGGTAAGGGGCAAATCTGGATCAATGGGAATAGTCACCGAGATCCACGACAGCGGACATAGCAACTCCTATAGGATCAAATGGTTCAACGGCAAGATGGGTGTCCTGCTGGCTCGGCAGTTTGAGGTGATAGCATGATAAAAGTCGGAGACCTTGTAACATGCAACGTGCTGCCTAGTTTGGGCATTGGTGTGGTCGTGGAGATAAAAACCCATAACTACAGCACCCATAACGTCACATGCCTCTTTATAGAATCTGGCAGACGATTCACTTACTTTTCAGATCAACTCAAACTCGTGGAGACAAAATGATTGAGATTGGAGACCTTGTCCAATCCCCCGACGACGGCTGTGTCGGGGTGATAATCGAAAAGCATCACACAATCAAGTATCGCTACAAGGTAAAGTGGGCAGACGGACTTGAGAAATGGCACTGGCAAGACACATTCGAGGTCATAGCATAGTCGGTCAAAAAATGTCCACCAAAGTGACACTTTTTACTTGACAAATCATTCTAAACCAGTTACATTAATAACATGTTCAACAAAACAACGGAGAGAGCATGATAAAAGTCGGAGACCTGATAGAATGGCAAGGCAAACTTCACATTGTGGTCGAGATCAAAATCCAAACCAACAATCCTTGGACACCCAGAAAACAAGCAATCTTGCTTTGTCCTAGAACCAACGAAAGATACAAAGTGCCAACCAACTTACTGCGGAGATAGAATGCCTTACACACCAATACCAGAACCAATGAATACTCACAACGTAGACCACCTGATAGGCGAATGGAGCCGTAGGCAACTGCTACTACCCCCCAGCGGCAACCCCTACACTTCATTCCTCATAAACGCAACCCCAGAGGCGATCAAGCATGTCTTGGGCGAACCCACGCACACCTTGGGCTATGACGGCTATGGAGAGGAATGGTACTTCTCCACCCCTACAAACCAGCCCATAGGAATCGCGTTTCGCTGGAACTGCGCACGGATTCGAGGAACTGACTGGTTGACAATTGACGATATTACCCAGTTTATCGACTGGATAAAGGAGAAAATGAATGATTGAACCGCAAGCAGGCGAGTTATGGATCCACAAGCAGCACGGCTACACATGCCTAGTGCTGGGGGTGCAGCGGATTCGCTATCAAGATATCCAACTGGTAAAGGTTTTGAGAACCGACACCAACACGAAAACAGACGAGATTCTCGGCATGTTCACGTGGAACTACGAAAAACTGGAGACAACATGAAACTTTTAATCGCTTTAGCCGCTAGTGACCTGATCTTTGCGGCCTTTATCTGGTGGACATTCCACCAGCACAACAAAAAAATGGCCGAGATCTACGAGAAGTACGACACTAAACGTAACTCGGACAAAAACTGACCGTTTCCAACTTGACAAACCAATCTAGTTATGATACAATAATAACATGTTCGATAACAACGGAGACAGCATGAACTGGAATATTGGTAGATTATTGTCGAGAGTGTCTCCTACTGAGATACTCACCCACCGCCCGAAGATCCTAGACCTATGCACACTATTGACTATGAAAAGCGGGGAGGAAATAAACGTTTCCCTCCGAGATATTGCCAATGGTAGAGGTTCCATTATGATTAACGACGTGAAGTGCGTTGTTTATATCAAAAACTTGACAACTGGTTTGCAAAAATGGCACTTCTACAAGTGCTCGGCATTAAAGGGACACACTTCTTTTGGAAAGAGATATGTTGTAAAGTCAGATTCTGACGGGGTGTTCTTGCTAGAGAATGGTCGATTGGTAGAACTGGAGCCTTGTTCAAAGTGTCTCGATCAATCCTCTATGAGAGACAAGTGGAATAGTTTAAGTGGCAACTTGGAGCAGCGGAATAGCATGTTCATACCAATGGTTTCAAATCAAGAGTTTTTCGAGACCCTAGATTCTTGCTTTTCCCACCCTAGGGATGCCTTGGATCACGAACTTAGCGGATATGTAAGGGATTGGGCTGGTATCTCCTACCTTTATCGCAAGTCTAAAAAATGGACTTGCGAACAATGTGGCTTGAACCTCGCTACTCACAAGAGGTTGTTGCATACACACCACATCGACATGAACAAAAAGAACAACGATAGGTCGAACTTTTCGGCATTGTGCGTTGAGTGTCACTCCAAGCAGCCTTTGCACTACGAAAGAATGGCAGCCAAGTTTGCAAAAGACATCGAGTTTATCGGCATCATGAGATCAAACCAAAAAAACAAATCTTAAACGGTCAGTTTTTGACCGAAACTGACTTGACAAACCCTTGAGACCATGATACAATAATAGCATGTTCAAAAACAAACCACGGAGAGAACATGGAAACACTATTGAACATTCTTATGTGGGGCTATGTTCCCGAAATAACGACTGTGGCTTTGCCATATCTTCTATTGTCCGAACAAACAAATAGAGACAATCGCTCACTAAAGAACACTGCTTCTTTATTCTCTGGTATTGGTGTAGTCTTTACGTTTATGGGCATCTATGTCGGGCTGCAAGGCTTCAATCCGTTGGACATTCAGGCTAGTTTGCCCATTATCCTCGCCGGCTTTAAGACAAGTTTTTCGACCTCCATTATCGGTATGGCATGCTCATTGTTTGCCAACTGGTGGATTGATAGCGAATATCCCTTAGAAGATCGAATAGGGGAGATAGTGCTAGCATTAAATCAAAAACATAGACAGGATCTCAAGCACCAAAATCTTCTTTTGTCAGCATTGGCACGACAAACAACTCGCCAACAGGAGCAACATGTCGTTGTAGCCAATCTTTTGGAGACAATAGCGAGCCAAGAACAGGAGCAGTGGCAGACTATGCTTGTTGATATTATCGAGAGATTCGACGAAAAAATCGAATCGAGACTGCAGGGCATTATCGACAACTTAACATCGTCTACTATCCAGATTGCCGAGATTGTAGCCGAAAATCATGAGTTTCATAAGTCAATCATGGCAGATAGGCAAGTACAACTGGTTGCTAGCAGCCAAATGGCTGAAAACTCGGTAAAGGCAGCAGATGGGTTCCGCTCACTTGTCCAGTCTTACCGAGAAATGGAAAGCAATGCTGCTACTACTGGTGCGACCCTCGAGCAAATCGCTGCGTTGGGCGGCGGTGCAAGACAGGCATCAAACTCGATGAATGAGTTTATGAAAACATTCACAGCGCACTTTACTGACACATACAACTCTACAATAACCGACGCAACGGAACGACAGGCTGAATACCTTGTTAACGTTGTGGCCACAATCCTCGATAGAATCGACACAAAGGTGAATCAATGAAGAACTTTGGAATGAATATAGCCGATATGTATGCTGGTTTGATGATGATCTTTTTGTTTATCTCGATCTCCATGCTATCTTACGCAAATGAGAGTCAAGACGAGGTCAACGCAGCAAAAAAGAACATCATGTCTTTGAAAGAGTCCCGAGACTCATTGATGATGGAGATATACAACTCTTTGAATACCGAGTTTGCCGACGATCTACAGCGATGGAACGCAGTCATAGATCCTGACTTGACGATAAGGTTTAGGAATCCCGACATTCTCTTTGAGGCCGGCTCCTCCGAACTTAGAGAAGAATACAAGGAGATTCTATCCGACTTTTTCCCTAGATACTTGACTATAGTCATGAGGTTTGGTTCGAGCATATCGTCAGTCTCTATTGATGGACACACCTCCTCTACTGGATGGGTGGGGTGCATTGAGGATTGTTCCTACTTCCGCAACATGCTATTGAGCCAAGAGCGCAGCGCAAACACACTCGCGGAATGTTGGCAGAATGTCGAGAAGAACGAACAAGTCTTTATGCAAACAAAGTTTGTGGCTACAGGATTATCATATTCGGATCCAATCTATAAGACTGATGATTGCCCCGAGGAAATCGGAGCCGGCTATGCTTGCTCCGTGATTGACGAGCAGCAATCTAAACGTGTCGAGTTTACAATAAAACTTGATAATACTCAGTTTATCAGCAATCTAGGGTCTTTGGTCAAAAACTGACCGAATGACACTTGACAAACCATTCTAGTTATGATACAATAATAACATGTTCGATAACAACGGAGGGCAACATGGTTAAGATCGGAGATCTCGTGACAATCACCCAATGTATTGGCGGTAGAGTCGGTGAAATCGGCTTGGTGTTGGAAACGCATGAAACCAGTACCGATTGCTTCTGGGTCATGATTCCTCACAGAGGAACCAAATATGCCTATTGGCAAGGATATCTCGCTAAACTAGGAGGACAAAATGGTTAGACCACAAGTCGGAGAACTATGGTTCCACAAATACGAGACAGGCAAGATAATCTTGATTCTGGAGACAGGGATCCACGCAAACCTCGATAGTGCAACGTTCAAGGTTTCACCGAGTATTCTGGAAAAATGCCGAATCCGTCGACTTGGTGTGCATAGTAGCAGGTTAATAGATGGTCGCATGTCAACACACATGATCCTCAAATACTATGCACCCCATAAAACCGAGACACAAAAAAAATGACTTTTTACTTGACAAACCAAAATAAACATGTTACATTGATTAAGTCAATAACGACAAAACCCAAAACAATGGAGCCGCACAATGAGCGACGACAAAACAACCAACGAGCCATTCAACCTTAACGACTACACCTATCGACTGCTCGAATCCGAGCCGTTCTTTGCGTCTTTATCACGTCGCATCAACAAGTCAATCAACAAGTCCATTCCGACCGCTGGTGTCCGTATCACCGACCAAGGTCAGTTTGAAATGGTTTACAATCCCGAGTTCTTCGAGAAACTCACTCCAAAGGAGCGCGCTGGTGTTCTCAAGCACGAGTTTTACCACCTTATCTTTGAACACGTTACAGGCCGCCTACCACCCGAGGGCATGACCAAAATGTGGAATATTGCGACAGACCTTGCTATCAACTCCCATCTTCTCGGTGAACTTCCCGAGGGCGGCTGTTTCCCACAGCAAGCACCATTCGAGGACTATCCTCTCGGTGAATCCGCAGAAGTTTACTTCAAGATGCTCAAAGAGAACGAGCAGTTTCAGCCCAAAGACGGCAACGACGACGGAGACGGAGACGGCCAAGGCGATGGACAATCCGGCGGTTCTGGCGGCGGTGGTGGCTTGCCCGACACACTAGACGACCACAGCGGATGGGGTGGCGACCACCTTACAGACGAGCAGCGCGAGGCATTGCGTGACGTGGCTGGTGAGCGGCTCAAGCAAGCCATGAAAGATGCTGTTGACGAGATCAACTCAAATGGCCGTGGCTGGGGCACTATCGGTGCAGACACTCGCAAGCAGATTCAGGACTTTATCACTCCTCGAGTCGATTGGCGCAAGGTTCTACGATACTTCATCAAGACCAGCCAACGTGCCAACAAGCGGTCTACCCCTAGACGTGTCAACAAGAGATTCCCTTACATCCACAGCGGCAAGCGAGTTACTCGAACCGCCAAGATTGCAATCTCCATCGACCAATCGGGGTCTGTAGACGACGGCATGCTAGCCTTGTTCTTTTCGGAACTATCCGCATTGTCCAAGTATGCCGAGTTTACCGTGGTTCCATTCGACACCGAGGTGTCCGAGGACAACGTATTCGTCTGGAAGAAAGGCAAAAAGCGGACATGGGAGCGCGTTTCATGCGGTGGTACGAACTTCGACGCACCAACCAGATGGGTCAATCAACGCGAGTTTGACGGCCATATCATCCTAACGGACATGGAAGCGCCAAAGCCAGTGCCTAGCAAGTGCCAGCGGATGTGGGCCACAATCCCCCGTTATGCGGAGAACCCTTACTTTTCAACCAATGAACGAATCCTTGTCATGGACAAGTAAACCATCTACTAGCCCCCTACGGGGGGCATGGGAGACCAAATGAAAATGGAAATGAAACGTTGCACATGTGGCCATTGTATCGACAAAACCGAACGATGGAACTTTGACCTAGACGTGTGTATACACTGCGCAGATGGTGTAGGCAGGCGCGAGAAGATCCTAGAGTACACCGAGACATTCGAGAAAGGAGACCTTATCGTAGCCCGTGGGATTGACTGCATCCTTGTTGATAAGTCCGATCCCAACAGGTGGATAGTGGTGGAGATCGCCACGGGTGCTAGGCGCGCTTACTATGTCGGCAACTTTATTGAGTTTGGTTCAGTCCGAGAACTTCGAGAGGTTATCTACAAGCGGACAAAAAATGACCGAAACTGACTTGACAAACCTGTTTGACTATGATACAATGATAACATGTTCAACAACGACGGAGACAACATGAAGAAACCAACACGGAAAGACACTATCAACCTGAGAATGTGGATGCACTCTACAGGTGTCGAGACAATCGAGGGTATCTGCGGTGTTATCGTTTTCCCTCTCGCTATTCACCGCCCAGTGTCGGAGCATAACGATATCCAACAAGGGCGACGTTCGAGATTCTCGAGCGACTGGCAAGTGACCCACATGCTCACAGGCAAGGGATTAGGGATTCGCTCTGGCTCATGGGAGAACGTTGTCGGCTTTGTCCAAGAGATTGCCGACCACCCAACACTTCTCATGATGGACGACGATACCATGGTGAATCACCCTATGTATGAAGATCTTGTCAGCAAGCACAGGGAAGCCAAGCAAAAATGGCGATTGTAGCCGGTCGGTCAGTTTTTGACCGAAATGCACTTGACAAACCTAAATCATCATGCTATAATACTAACATCAATAACGACAACCCACAACAAACGGAGATACAATGAGTATTCTTTTGTTCCTCATGGCTTGCTTGTTCAAGCCCCAAGCCGAAACCCCCGTCCAAACCCCTAACGTGGAGATCGTGTATGACGAGATCGAGATCAACGGGGTTCTAGCATACTAGAATCCTAAACGGACACTTTTTGTCCACCTTACTTGACAAACCTTACAACCTATGTTAAACTACTTAGTATAGACACAACGTCTATCATTCAACCCTAATCAGGATATAATCACTATGGCTATCTCTTTTGCTGTACTTAACGCCGTTCTTCCCTCTGTAATCTCTGCCCGTTTCCCGATTCTCATTCGTGGTCGTCACGGAATCGGTAAGTCCACTATCGTCTATCAGACCGCCGAGCGCATGGGTCTCCCTGTCGTCGAACGACGTGCTTCTCAAATGACCGAAGGTGACTTGCTTGGTCTCCCAAAGGTCGAGAACAACGTCACTCAATGGCTTGCCCCTGAATGGCTCCACAATGCCTGCAACAACCCTGTTGTCCTGTTCTTGGACGAGGTCGACCGCGCCACAATGGAGGTGCGTCAAGGTATCTTCGAACTGTGCGACAGCCGCAAGATTGCGGGCTACTCCCTACACCCTGACACCATTATCTTTGCTTGTGTCAATGGTGGCGGTGACCATGGAGACCAGTATCAGGTCGGCGAAATGGATCCAGCGGAACTTGACCGCTACACCGTGTTCGACGTAAAGCCAACCGTAGAGGATTGGTTGTCATGGGCTGACGGCAATGTCTCTCAGGTGGTTTGGGACTTTATCAACGATAACCACCAGCACCTCGAGCACAACGACGACTACGAGCCTAACAAGGTTTACCCGTCACGTCGTTCTTGGGAGCGATTGTCCAAGGCACTTGACGGCCAAGACGTCAAGGAACTCGCAAACTCGGGGATCCTCTATCACCTTGCAACTGGCTTTATCGGGTTCGAGGGTGCCGTATCCCTCGTGGACTACGTCAAGAACTACAACAAAATCGTCTCTGTTGAGGAGATTCTCGAAGGCAAATACTCTTTGACCAAGGACTTCTCAATCAACGACCACAACGCACTTATCGAGCGATTCAAGCAGTCCAAAGTGTTCGACCGAGAACTCTCTGACGACGAGTTAGTCAACGTCGCAGAATACTTTGTCCGCTTGCCAAGCGAACTCGGCATGCTGTTCTTCCAAGTCGTCTCCAAAGGCACGGCAGTCCGCCACAATGCCCACGGGATCCACACCGCAGAACTTGCCGACGGCAAGACAGGTCGCGACTACCTCATGAAAATCCTCGGTCAATAAACCCTCTACTCCTCCCACCCTACGGGGTGGGTAGGCAACCCTCTCACACAGGAGCGCACAATGCAAGCGAGAGCAGGCGACCTATACATCCACAAGGACTTGGGCTACACATACCTAGTCACCCGAGTATCACGAGACGTTGGGGCAGACATTGAGTGCATCAACCTCGATAAAGGCAGAACTTGTTCCATTAACTCGATTGAATGGAGAGTGTTCTACAAACCCCTAACCCCCACACAGGAGACACCATGAGACAGATTGGTTCTTTTCCCTCGGTTGCGGCAATCCGCAACCTTAACGCAGCCAACGGCTATCACTGGTTCAAGCCCAGCACCTTACGATTCTTCAATGGCAAGGTTTACGACGTGCTCTATGGCACTGCAGTATTCGTGACAAGCGAACAACACTCAATGCCTTATCGCGCACCAGAACCACGCAAGTATTCCGTTCGTGTGGGAATGAGCGACGGAACCATTCAGACCTATGCGTTCGGTTGCTACGACACTATCGGAGAAGCCCGAGCCGAAGCCAAGTGGCTGGCATCCGCACTAGACTCAGGGGAAATGTTCTATTGCCCCCAAAAGTGCGAGATCATCGCAAGACCTACCCTGCCCCTAGGTGACGCATGATTGGGAACCTGTTCATGGCCGCCATGCTAACCACGGGATTCGTTGGGGCTTGTATGCTGTTGGCCATTGGGATCAACTACCTTTACATCTTCACCGACTGGCTAAAGATTCGAGAATACCTCAATCACAGCAAAACGGTCAAAAAGTGACCGAAACTCACTTGACAAACCCATCGAGACATGATACAATACTAACATGTTCAACAACAACGGAGCGAACAATGACCGAATCTCAGGTTACAAACTGGCTGCAACTTTCCTTTTCACGTCACACTGGTGGCAACGTCGAGGTTGTCGCATGGCACTATGAAAAGTGTCCAATCTCTCGGATGAATACGGCAATCATCCTAACCGCCCGTGTGGATGGTGAAACCATCAAGGCACGATGGGCAAACAAAGAATGGCTCGTGCAAGGCGATGCCGATTCATTCAGCCATTCAACCCCAATCCCAACCAACAGCGGCTACGGCTGCAAGTGAGGCGCATATGGCCGAGATTCTCGCTATCCTCTTACAGACCGCAGCGGTTGCGACCGCTATCATTGGCTTTCTCATGATTGGTGGCTGGCTTACAGAACAATGGTACACGTGGTGCAACCGCATTATCCATTATCTCGAGAACAGAAAGCGGTCGGACAAAAAATGACCGCCAAAGTAACAAAAAATACTTGACAAACCAGAATAAACATGTTACATTATAAACATGGCAATCAACAACAACCCGAATCAAGGATTCAACCATGACACTTGAACAAGTCAAATCACTCAAAGTCGGAGACAAAGTCCGTTGCTTTTGGAACCACCCATCAGGCGAAACAATCGACAAAGTCGAAACCGTGACCATTCCATGGTGTCAAGAAGGCGGCTTTGGAGACCCGAGCGCAGTGCTCCAAACCCTGAGAATCACACCCCACAACTACCGCTTTTTCACTATCGTATCCCAATAACTCGGAGACACCATGACACAACGATTGACTTACAACGACATGAAAAACCTCAAGGTCGGAGACCTCTTGCGATTCCAACGTTCACATGGGGCTAGCGACACAAACCCAATCGACACTGTTGCAGTCGTCACTGTTCCATTCGGTCAAGTGCTCGATAAACAAGGCAATGTGGCTTGTGCAGTCAGAGTGCATTGCGAACCAGTCGGCAGTTTCAAACTTGAGGGTGTCACCTCTCACAACTTTCACCTATTCACAAAACTATCCCAATAATCGGAGACACCATGACTCTTACAGAATCAAATGCAGTTTTTACCTATGCCGAGCGGCTCGAGAGAGCAGCACAATCATTCATGAAACTCAAAGCCGAATACCTCGAGAGATTCGGAACCACCTTTCGCAATGCCATTGCAAGCGACTGGCAAGTCGACCCTCTCGACCTTGACGCAAAGGTCTGGCAAATCAACAACGGATAATCGGAGACCCCATGACAGAACTAGAAGAACTTTTTCACTCATGCTATCACCCCAGTGTATCACCAGACGACGCACCATGGTGTGCACGGGCCACTATCAAGGCCATGTGCAAAAAAGACCTGAACAATCGATATGCGTATACTGAAATAAAAGCCTACGTCGAAAAACGATACGGCTTAATCTAAAACAACCTCCCACAACATGGAGACCCCATGAACATTAACATTCCAGCAGCCCCATTACAACGAGCCAGTCAAGCCTTGTGCAGACTTATCTCCAACGGTCACTCGCTAGAATCCACAAAGGTTCGAGACAATGGAAACATTGTCGAGTGGCACATGTCCAATGGCGACTTAATCGAGATCCAGAACATTATCGACTATTCCTCTGGTATCCCCGAAACAACCGGCACAAACATTACCGTCTATTGCGACGGTGAAGAACAATCAAGAATCTCTTTTCCCCAATAACTCGGAGACACCCATGGATCCAATCATTCACAAAACAATCGAAGGGCTTATCGCTCTCGTATGCTTGGCACCTTTTGCTATGGCCTTTTATGCGGTCATATTAACCGTTTTAACGGCCCTATTCGCCCCATCATCACAGGAGAAATAGAATGGATGGAATAATGCTCGTAGGAATCTGCTTTCTAGCCATGTCGTGGTATATACCATACTTACTGGAGCAGGAACTCAAGTCCGAATATGCCGAGACCAACAAAAAAATAAATCTATCAGGAGAGTAAAGAATGAAACAACTAGATCGAGTATATCACAGTGAACATGGTAAAGGTAGCATCGTAGCAATAAAGCATAGAGCCAGAACAAATCTGGTTATGTGCTACTTCCCCGATGGTAAGGAGACGGTGTACGTTACAAGCGAATCCCTGTTGAATGATAGTCACCCTCAAGTATCCCTCCAGCCCCGAGCGGTTCAAGAAGAGCAAGTCAGTGATGATATTCAGTCAGCATTGGAGAATCTTTTTTTCGGTGGGGGTCAACGACCTAGAGAATAGCGATTCAAGCGATGGTTAGGCAACTGGTAAAAAAGATAGACAGGTCAATACCTGAATGAATCCGTTCCCAGTGCCTACTATCTGGATGGAATAGGGGTGAAATGGTGTGGTGGTATGGTGCGTATCACAGCCATAACACCCGTATACAGCCCATCTACCCTACCCCTCTACCCTACTACCGCCCTAAGGATCTAGGATCCTTTCTACACCCCTTTACGGAGACGTGAGACATATGTATAAAATCGGAGATCTATTCACCCACTCAACACTGGATGGACTATTCATAATCATCTACAAGTCCGAGAAACGTTACGGCCTGAGAGCAGTGGGAACTGGCTACACACGTTACATCAGCATATCACCCCGAATCTTTCGGAGCCAATACACACCCTTGGAGGAATCGTGCAAGTAGGAGATCTCTATCATTCCGGAAAACACGGGCTTATAGTCGTTCGTCAGGTTGCACTCACGCCCCAGTCCATGAATGGCCAAACGCTCTACAAGGTCGTGGTTCAGGTGGTTGCAGAGGGGAACCTTTACAGCGTGCGTATGACACGGGATTCCTTTCACCAGCGATTCAAGCGGTTATAGTGCATACGCAGCATATGTTACATACGCAGCAATCTTTGATTGCCACATGTGCAGCAATACCAACGAAAAAGTCGGTAATCTTCTATGATGCCGAGTTTCTCGAGGTCCATAAAAAACTTAACATAACTATGGAGAAAAGTCTTGACACACCCATTTTTTAGTCCGTACTCTCTCTAGGGAGGGTATACATGATTTGGCTCATTAAGGCCACGAATCGGCAAGTTGACCTCCAACGAAAAAGTCTTGACACACCAAAAAACTTAACATAACTATGGAAAGCGGCTGCCGCCACAATCCCGAGAAACTCGATGCCGGTCATTTTCTGTCCGAAAAGTAACATTTTTCACTTGACAAACTCTTTTTTTTATGTTACCTTACTTACGTCAGCAATGATGGCTGACGCTAACCCCCCAACAAGGATTTTTAACTATGCCGTATTATGGTCAGTTACTTTTCGCCCTCCAATCTTTCGACAATGGCGCTCTTTACCACCGCAACGGTAAAGCCTCACCGCAGTTCCTAGTTCGGCCCTTTGCCCTCGCACTTGTCGAACTGAGAGGTTCCATGAGTAATCAGATTCTTAAACTCAAGAACCTTAACCGGGCAGCCGAGATTGCGATGGATATCTACAAAGTAGAACAGCGCATGCAAGCCCTTGGCTTGACACGTCAGGTATCCTCGATGGTTCACACTATCGAGAGACAACGTGAGTTCAAATCCAACAACCGCCTATAACCCCCCATCTAACCTCTACGGGGGGTACTACCCTACCCCCACCCCTACTCTTTTCCCCTATTACAGGACATACTATGCAGAACGCAGTAAACACCACTATCACAACTGAATCAATCGCACAAATGGACCAATGGGCTTTGGAGACCCTGTTGATCGACACTTGGGTCGCATGCCGTGAGTATCGCACCCAAGGCATGGACATTGAAGCGGATGCCTGTCATGCCGCTTGTTACACCATCATAGAACGAGCGAATCAGATTTTGGAGGACCGACCTGCTGAAATCACCCCAGAATGGCAGACACGTCGAGAGAAGATCGCTTGTGCCAATATCATCGCTCAGTGCGAATGGGACAAAAAAGCCAATAAATGGGTCGATGCCGAGGGCTACGCAGAACTCGAAGCAATGGTCGCCTTCGAAGCAGGCGTTCACCCGCAGGTTCCACACCTTGCACGTGCATTGCTCTACTAAGAGCCGCGCCCGTGTTAAAGGGGCACCAACGAAAAGGTGTCCCACTTTTTAGTGGGTAAAAAAACTTAACATAACTATGGTTGTCTCCTAGAGCCTCGAGTTTATCGAGGCCCATAAAAAAACTTAACATAACTATGGACACCGCTGCCAGCGGTCAATTTTTGTCCGTCAGCTACAGCTTCCAGCTGCTCGAGACAATAGAGACGCAAACCATCAAACGGACATTTTTTGACCTACCGTAACTTGACAAACCGATTTTTTACTGTTATAATGTTAGTACATTCTTTCTAACACACCAACCAATCGGATGATTCATGACTATTATGTTTTACTCTCTCGCTATTCTCGCTATTGTAGATTCTTTTTTCAACCTAGGTCTCTTTGAGGCCGATTCACTCGGAGGTTTAGCCATGGCTATTCCTGTTTTCATCGACGACGTTAAGTCGTTTATTCCATCATCTGTCCGCGGCGTCCAATGCGACGGCATCGTAGACGGCAAACCTGTAAACGTCCGACGTCTTAAGTCGGGTGGTCTTATGCCTGCGGTCGACTCGGTATTCCAGACCTCCATGGGCACTGCCCAAGTGGTGGCCACCTACGGTCATCACGTTGTAATCGAGATTCTTGACTACAACGATGACTACGAGTTCGAGATTTGGGACATCGTAGACGGCGAACGCTACGTGTCCGACATTGTCGATGCTCCAACGCATCTTGCAATGTTGGCCGTTGCTCATGAGCGTTCTATGGAGTCGCTTGCAGCGGACATCCGACGCATCGAGGTTACCCTCGACGGTAACGTAACCAAGGCCGCTCTCGAGCGCATCGATAATCTCCCACGTCTGGAACGTAACCAGATGATCTTCAATGCCACCGAGGCGTTCGAGTTCATCGGAGCCGTGAGCATCGTGTGTGATGAGGTTCCAACGGAACGGGAAACCGTTGCACAACAAAAAGCCCGCATCATGCGGGAACGTAGAGCGGCTAAGAAACTAGCCGACCAGATGCTCGAAGATTTCGGCATCCCAGAAGACATCCAAGCGGAGATGGATGCCGAGTTCGGCGGAGAGTTCTAACCCTCCGGCCCGCTCGGGCTTGTAGCATAAGGTCTCTATGATATCGATGTGTTCGATGTTGTGGAGACCTTCTTTTTTGTGGGTAAAAAAACTTAACATAACTATGGACAGCTGCGTGCCGCAGCTGCTAGAAGCTCGAGTTCCTCGAAGCCGGTCAAAAAGTGTCCGACTTCACCTTGACTTATTAAAAAAAAACTGTTACATTATGGTATAACCATTGTATGGAGATACCATGAATAACAAGACTGAAACCATCGCCCTTGTAACCTTCTTCACAATCGCATGCGTCTACATTGTAGCATGCCTATTACAAACTATCGAGAATCTCGAGACCCTAGGAGCAGCAATGCCTTTATTCCCTGTTTTATCTGTATCTAACCTTATCCGCAAAGATCGACGTTATAGCGAGACGGATCCAACCCGTTACTATGGCGGTCTACACACCCCTATTTATCGAGTGCTTAACGCATGCCAACGTTTCATCCTAGACCGTCGAATCTCTCGACACTTTGAGGTATGCACCTCACGAGGTCAGTCAAAGTCAATCTGGCATAAGTCCGGATTTCTCGTAACTCTAGACTATGGCTACAGTGCCGTTACTCTCGGGTCTAACGTCATCTTCGCAGTTGACGAATGGACACGCACCATCTACCACGTCGATTCTAACTACGTTCTACACACCACCGAGTATTCCCAAGAATACGACATGACAGACGTCATCGCTCAAGCCATCGAGTTCCTCGAGGTTATAGCAGAACGTTGTGAGGTCATCGACCGTGAGCAACCAGAGCAGCCTACAACCCCGACGCAATGGGTGTTCCGACATGACCGCTCATTCGGTGAGAAGCCAGACTTCTCTAAGGCCGAGTCTTACAAACGTGTAGCGGTATCCGCCAAGTTCCTCTCAGAGACTCGACCGGGTCGAGGCTACAGATGGCACCACATTTACTCGGATGCGTCGAATCCCGCTATCATGCGCAGGGATGCGGACTCCCTACCCAAGGCCTACAAGGTCGAGATTGACGGGGTTGTAGCATGGCTCCCTCAATCCATCATGGGCTACGACCGATTGGTTCGATGGGATGGGACTCATAAGCACCGCCATACTATCGAGGTTCCAGCATGGTGGCTGTCTAAGAACATCACCACCCATGATGCAGACGTCCCATTCTAACAGGACTCTAGAGCCCCACCTCTATAAAGCCGCAGCCTTCGACGTTGTGGCTTTTTTTGTTTGTGTTTTTTGTTTTTGTTTTGCGTGTTTGTTTTTGGCAGTCCCCCTCCCCCTACCCCATCGAGTATATCGATGAAATAAGTACTTACCAACGAAAAAGGCGGGGCGAGCGCAGCGAGGTACATTCACCACGCCTGTGAAATTTTCCAGATTTGCAAATTGCCATTTAAAGCCCTGAAATACGGACTTGCAAAAAATTTCCCCAAAAAATTTTCAGACTTTTATAAAAACTATTTACTATAAACTAAAGAAGGAGAAGTTATGGGAATGTCTGGTGGAATATGGTATAGTATTTGTTGGGAGCCAAAGGATTTTGCAAACCCTAATTCGTTTATCGAGCTTGACGGTTGTCCTCGCTTTTTCTATTCAGAAGATTTCCGAGTGTCAACGTTTCTTAGAACAAAACTAGAAGACGAATATACGCACCTTTACGTAAAGGAGATTTTCAAAACAGAGATATTTGTGGAAAATGCCAGCGGTGAAAAAATGCCAACCCATTATCGAAAAGGAATATTTGCTCCAGGTCAGAACCCCGCCTATGACTCCTGGTTGAAAAAATCGTTTTCAATAAATCAAGACATTTTAGAAAAAATGAAAATAAAGGAGCAGTTGTTCCAGAAAAAGGTGTACCTTGAATATTCAAACAAAATAATCCGACACGACATGCACAGCGGCATCAATACATATATTCCCAGAGGGCTTAAGATGTTAAAGAAAAAGCTTTCTCCCGAGCTCATAAAGCAGCTAAAATTAGCTCCTGCGCTTAAGCTCCTAGAGAATGGCTTGGCTCACACTCAAATGGTTTATAAGGTCGTTTACGCCTTCACATCGCTTACAAAAGAACAAGGCCAGTTACCAACAGAACTGTTCGATCTAAATGAACGCCTTGACTATTATCTAAAACTAACTGCATACTCCCATCAGGTCGAACTGAAAGAGTTGCCAAAGATAAATGGGAACGAATCTTTGTTCTGCACAGCTATTGATAACCTTATTAGAAATGGCTTGAAATACAACGATTCAAAGCAGAAAAAAATTTCCGTCTTTTTCGACAGCGACTCTGTCATTGTCGAAGATAACGGTATCGGAATGACCCACGAAGAATTCGAGTATTATTGTTTGCCGTATAAGCGAAAAGAAAGTAATTATGATACGGGGTCTGGTCTTGGACTGAATATTGCCGTTGCAATTCTTCAAGAGCATGATTGCAATATACGAGTTCAAAAGCTCGAGAACGGCACGAGAATATATGTTGACGTGCTTCATATGCTGGAGGGCAATAAATGATTGATTCTATTTTTTTGATTGACGACGAGGACCTGTTCCACATTGTGTTTGACGACGCATGTTCTATTTTGGACATTGCTTTGTCGATGCAAGCCGCTCACTCCGCTGATGAAGCGGAAGAAAAGCTTATCGGTTGGGTAGACAATCCTTCTGCAAAGCCGGATTGTTTTTTTGTTGATCTTAATATTGTTGGTTCATCATTTGACGGAATTGAATTAATTCGTAGAGTAAACCAAAAGTATGGTAATGGTGTGGTTATCGGGATCATATCATCGTCATTTAACGATTCTGAGATGGAAAGAGCCCAAGAGGTAGGTGCACAATTTTGGATCGTTAAATCGGACGATATCGAGCCCCGCTTGGAAGAGTTCAAAGCTGACTTTGAAGGTTATCGTGAAGGCACGTTGCCGTTTAAGGTGTATAAATGAGGGTAAAATTTTGCCGCGAAAGTCGGGACGCCTTGATCGAGATTGGGAACTCTCGGGATGTATGGGTCGAGGGAAGCATCCTTAAACTTCTTGATGACTGCAATGGTGAGTTTTCCGACTATATCTCTGCTGCAACGGAAAAAGATACTGAAAAAAGAAAAAAGCGTCTCGACATAACGAGACAAGTTCAAGATCAAAACAAAGAGCTTCAAGCTAAAGCGCAAGAGAACGATGACTTAATGGCCGAGATCAAGGATGCTTTAAAGGTTGCCGAAGATGCAAAGGAGGCGGCTTTGAACGATCTTGACGTTATTCAAAAGAAATCTCAGTTTCAACTTATTGGTTCTATTGTATCGTATGCTCTCTGGGTCATCGTTGGAACCGGAATTATAACCACAGGTCTTTATGTTCTCGCAATGTTGAACGATTCAACTGAGACCACGCTTATTGGAAACACATGGTCAAATTTATTTGGCATTCTTTTAACAAACTCGTTTTCCATCATTGGCACAATTATGGGCGTAAAATATGCGAATAACGACGGGGAAAGAGAATAACTCTTGACTATTTAGTATAGTTTTTTAGGAGTTACATATGAGTACCGAGATTTCTGCAAAGGCGTTTGTGATATTACGCTTTCTTTCACAGGTTATTAATGCTGATGACATTGCTGGTCATACAGAAAATAGATTAGAGAGAATTCAACATAGGTTTGTGCAATTGCAGCAATTCTTGACTCCCGCAGAAAAGCGTGTTGTGGTTGATGTTGTAAAAGCAGCAATTTTGCTAACGGCAGGGTTTATTGAAGTTATTGATGATCCAACTAGGTTTAATGAAATAAAACATGGTCATCGATGGAATAAAATCGATCAACAAAAGCTTGGGACTATTCTGTCTCAAATGTTGGGGGTGGAAAACTTTGCAAGAGCTGGGGAAGAAATGACTAGGGCGGACTAACAAAGAGCAAAAGAGCTTCTTCCGATTGCTGCTCAAGCATCGGTTCAACTTGATGCATTAGCCGAGCTTGCCAACGTTCTTGGCAGAGATGTAGGCGTCCCTAGCGTTCAAGCAATGACTAGGGTCACTAAAGACCCAGTTGATGGTGGCAAGCAATTACTGTATCGAGGCATCAAAGATATATCACCAAGAAAAATTTTGGTTGCAACTCAGATTGGAAGTACATGGAGAAATACTCGTGGTGTTTCAACATCTATAGATTTTGCAACAGCATGGGACTTTGCCTCATCATTCAGTATGGATGGATTTTCTTCTAGTACAGCAAGTATAATTTTTACTATCAAAAATGAAACTGAAGCTGGTATCGACATGAAAGGAATGAGCAACTTTGCATACGAAGAAGAGGTAATCTTATCTGGTAATCTGAGGCTCAATAGTTGGAGATATGATTGTGATTTAGAAATAGCCACCGGGTCTTCTGAATATTCATATGTCATTGTTTGCGATGAAGCTGGATCTGTAACACTTACAATTTCCGCAGCAGGATACGATAATGAGTTCGTTAGACAAATGTCACTAGGCGAGGGACAACAGGTCATCATGGATCTACTTTCTTTTAATGCCAATGCAGTCAACCCTCCATATTATGAAGAGGCTGTGCCTGTTATTTACGCCGATGGTAGTGTGGTTAGAGGCATCGATTCATTTACAAGAACTTCTGTTGATATTCTCAGAGTTAATGCAACAATGGAAAAAGAAAGAAACATGAAAGCTAAAACTTTAGCGAGTCGTTTAGGTCGTCTAAGGAAGCCAAAAAAATGATTAATAGAAAATTAGTAGCTGCTCTTAGGGTATTGAACTTAGTTCTAGTCAAAGAGGAAGAAAATAGGGTGCTTGGTAACAAAAGATATAAAAAAAGATCCAAGATAATAATGGACCAACTAACTGATGCGGAAAAGAAAAATCTCTTTACAGTCATGAAGTCTTCAATTTTGTTAACCTCAGGAAAAGTCGAAGTTGTTAGAAACCCTAAAGCTTTTAATGAAGAAAATGCGCAACCTTGGGAGGAAATTTCCCCTGGGCATGTTATCAGGTTTATGAAAGAATATGGCGTAAATCCCATGGAAAAAGTAACTAAGTTGGATTATATTTTAGCTAAAAAAATAATTCCAATTGTTGGACAGGTTTCTTTTACAGAAGAAGAGGCCGAGACATTTTCTAAAGATCTAGGAACTCCCGGAATGAAGTCCGCAATTCAAAATCAACGTGGAGATGTTGGTAGGGGGGATGAAGATACATCCCTATTGTGGCGTGGTCTAAATACTATGAGAAAACGGCACATATTGGCTCTTAGTAATATTGGTTTGAAATGGGATCTATCTAGAGGGGTTTCAACATCTACTAACAAATCTACATCTAAGAATTTTTCACTAACCGATAGTGGATATAGAATATTATTTAAAATAAAAAATCCGTCCGGTGGTGGATTTTTTGCAAGAGGGTTTTCCCATTATACAACTGAACAAGAAGTAATTTTATCTGGTATTTTAGAAGTCAAATCTTGGAATTTAGTTGAAACAAAAGAACGATATTTGACCGTTCGCCTAGGCGATAATGACCAGTATGATACGTGTGTTATAAAATCTTTGTCTTTGACAAACGATAATCTATCAGGAACTTTTTTATTCAAAAAAGGAAGAGTTCCTACTGGTGATGAGAAAAAAATAAATCAACCAGTAAACGGACAAGAGGCGCTATCTCAGTTGTTGTCCAGTGGAATTCAAATAACAACAGAAGATGGAACTACTGGGACAATATCAGGAATAGACAAATACAAAGATTTTATTTTATTAAATGTTGATGCTGATTGGTCTCCAAAAGAGGAGCCAGAAGAAGTTAATGAGAACTATTTACGTCATGCAAGGAGAAGCAAAATGAAATTGACAAAATCACAATTAAAACAAATTATCAAAGAAGAATTGGAACAAGTAACAAAAGAAGTTGAATCTGAGGATAGTCTAATGGAAGCTGACGCTGAATCAGCTATTGCTGAGTTAACAGCCGCGATGCAAGTTCCAATGACTTCAGGCGGAGACAAACGCAAAAAAAGAAAGTGAGAATCACCAATGAGCAATAAGCAACTTCAAAAATCTGTATTTATTATTTTCAGAATGCTTGCGATGGAAGCTAATCGAACTCCACAATATGAAATGGGCAAAGTATATGATATTTTTGCAAACCTGGTGAATGAAGAAGAAAAAGCCCTCATGAGACGTCTAGTAGTTGCAGTCCTTATTGTAACAAAGGGCAAACAAGAAGTTTTGAGAGACCCTGAAAAGTTTAGCAATGTGCATGCTCAACCTCTTACAAGACTTTCGGGTCCTCGCCTACGAGCTGCGCATGCCATTGGTCTAGATATGTCAAGAAATGTTACAAAAGAAGATTATGAAGATGCAAAGCGGCTCCTACCAGTATTCGGATCCATTAGTATTTCCCCTGAGGAGATGGCATCTTTCATATCATCTCGACAAAACCAGACAAATCTTGCTAGTAGTTACGATGCGACTCAATACTCAGTAATGGTATACAGAGGCATGAATAACTTTAGTGGAAACACTATTAAGTATTTAATTGGTTTAGATCAATGGAACATAACGAGAGCTGTTTCCACTAGTACCGCAGAGAATCTGTCTAGAGAATTTCTTCCAAATAATCACCGAGAGGGAGATATTGAATACAAGGGACCCTTCTCGATACTTATGCACATTAAAACTGAAAACGCTGGGCTATCTGTTGGTAGACTGAGTTATTTCCAAGGCGAACATGAAGTTGTGCTCTCTGGTCATTTAAGAATAGATAATTTTAGTCTAGTCTATGAAATGAATGATAGCTCCGCCAGACCTTTAACAGAAACAGACCCGGAAAAAATAAAAGAAATCGTCGATACAGTAGAGAGTGAAATGACACTTTGGCCTACAAATAGAACATATAATACTGATTATTTCATACTGAATGTATACTTTACACATATACCATCGGAGCAACCAGATGAAATTTAAAATAAAAATAAAAAAGAATCTCGAAGAAATGTCAAGTGTTGGAGGCGGAGCTGTACAGGGATATGGTGCCCCCCTAGGAGACCCAGAGAGTAATGAGTCTTTCAATAGAAAGCAAGAGAAGGATCAACGCCTCAAGGGCCCTAAACTAGTGGAGATGCATTCTACTCAAGGTTTATCCGGAAAAAATAAACAACAACTAATCGATGGAGATGAGGAGCACGCTAGTCACGTTGAGAGATCAGAAGCTCAAGGCTTAAAGAATGTAATGGAAGCGGAAAGCACTTTGGATCTTGGTACCAAAAATGATCCAGCATTAGCCAATACTGAAATATCTCCCCTTAGTAATGCAAGACAGCAAACTCCAGCTAAAGCTCTAAAGGCAGTTAGAGATGCTGGATATGAATTAGTTAGTCCGCTAGGTGGTGGGCAATTTGGAAAAGTGTTCAAAGTAAAAAGTAAATCAGACCAAAAAGAATATGCTCTAAAGATTGTCATGTCAACACCTTATGCAAACCAAAGAGAAGTTAGGAATTATCAAACTATTCAAACGGCCAGACAGCAAAGTCCATTACTAGCAAAACACTTCCCTGAGACATTTGCGACTTGGCAACAAGATGGTTTTGGTTTTATTGTAATGGAAGTTCTCGAACCTGTCAGATATGGTGAAGAATCTATGGTTCCAGATAGAACCAACATTGCTTCAACCGAAAACCCACTAGATGTTTGGGATCCAGCTCTTGATACAGACCCTGAAGGCAGAAAGCAATACAGAGATCAGTCGCTCAAAGTAGCATACTGGTATGACAATGTATTCTTGCCATCTCTAAGAGGATCATCCACAGAGATCGAAAAGCAAGTACTCAGTCGATTGCAAAATGTTCAAGCGGTAGACACCGACGAACTATTGATGCAGGTGTCTCCTGCGGCTCTCAGCGGTCTTAAAGCGCAATATGACAGAGGACAAGAAGGGTTTCAAGACCAATATGACTTGCATTTGGATTTTTTCTTGTCAAATGAGTCAAATTTTCCAAACACTCACAGGTTATTGAGAATTGTTGCTGCTGAAACAACAAGTGCTCCTTATGTACCAGTCGCACTGGCTAAAATTGGCAATGTAATTTTAAACATTAGAGCAGCTGCTATCCAACAATCGGGTGGACAAATCAACAACATAGATCTTGACAATACAATATTTAAATTTTTACTGAAATACGTCAAAGAATATAGACAATCCTCTACAATGAGATTGGGCTATGACCTCCAAGGACAAAATGTCGAGCAAGATTCTATAAAATCTACATGGGATGCTGTTGCAAAGGAACTTTTTGACGTTGCCGGTCTTGCAGCAAGAGATGTTCATTATGGCAATATCCTCCAAAGACCAAGCGGTGACCTTGTAATTGTTGATGTTGGACTATTTCGTAAGAAGGGTGAGAAGTTTAGGATGTTTGAGGGAAAAAAATATCACTTAAAAATCCGCAAGACCCTCTAAAATAGTGTATAATATAGGAGGAGGTCTATATGAAAGAAATATTTGAAAACTTTAAGAAAGCAAAAGACAACCGCAATGGCGATGTTGTTACTTTTGACTTTGATCATACCATTGTGAAGTCGTTTCTCAACAAAACCGTTGATGGCGAAGAACAATATCAATACGGCGGAGTCAACAAAGAGATTATTAAGCGTATAAAATCTTTTAAACAAGCAGGTAAGACGACTTTTATTGTTACATCGCGACAAAAACACTTAGAATCTGATGAATCTTCGGTAAAATCATTATTGGATCGTCTAAAAATCGATGTTGATGCTGTATTTTACACCAACGGAGAACCAAAAGCTCAAAAATTATACGAATTAGGGTCGACATTGCACTTTGATGATGATCCAGCAGAGCATGAGGCTATTGAGGCTTACAAAAATCTGCATAAAGATTTCAATATTACCGTAAAATACCCTGATGATCTCCTAAAAGACATAGAAGCTGTGTCAAAAGGTGTGATTTTAACCTCAGACAACAAGATTATAATAGCTGAAAGGTCTGATTCATATGAGTGGGATGCACCTGGTGGTCATATTATGCAAGGAGAAGAGGCAAATTACTCTTTTTGGCGCGAAGTCAAGGAAGAATTGGGCATCGAAGTCGAAGAAGTGCAGTTTTTAGATAAGACAGAGACCACTTGGCAAGGCGTTACCAAAGATACTTTCTACTTTTTTGGCAGAATTGGCCATAGATCGGATGAATTAGAAGGAATTATTAACCTTCAATGGGAAGTTTCTGACTATTTCTGCGGTGATTTGGAAGAAGTTCAACAAAAAACGAAAGGAAACCAAACGCAGCACCTAGAAAACGTAATGAATTTGTTGCAATCGCAGCAAGAATTGCTTGAATCTTACCAACCTCACTCCAAAAATCATAAAATCAAAAAAAGACGCATCATTGGATTGGGTGGCTCTAAGACAACCGGTGCAAAAGGACTCGAGAGAGTGAAGGATTTTAAGCGTTCCAAGTCAGCTCCTCCGGGATTTGGAGTGTTGGAGGAGGAAAACGAAGAAAAATCGTCAAAAACATATAAGATTAAGATCAAATCGACGATGGATGAAAAGAAAAAGCGCAAAAAAAAGAAAAAAAAGACCAAAAAGAAGAAAAAATGGGGAATATATGGTGGACAATACTATGATTTTAGCTTTCTCGACTCATCAGATGGTGATGGAGATGGCGGAGGAGGTGAATAATGCTTCCTGAAGAACAAAAGATTGCAAAATTCCTAAGATCTACTGCATTTGTGCTATTTATGTTATTATTAAGCTCTATTTTTGGACCAGAACCGGTATTTATCCTATTATTGAGCGCTATTTATCTAAAAGAGGGTTAAAAAAATGAAAATTTCAAAGAAAAGATTACTAGAAATCATCAAAGAAGAGTGTGGAATGAATATGCCGCACCAAATGAACAATGGAATGCTCCCAGGTGGCGAAATTGATGAAGAAGGGCGCATGGCAAAGCGACAATTGTCAGATATCGCTGAATATGCACAAGAATTAAGCCAAATGTTGTCAGATGAAACGCAATTAGAGGCATGGGTGCAGTCAAAACTCACAAAAGCGGCTGATTACATCAAAACAGTGAAACATTACGTTGAATATGGCATGGAAGAAGGTGCATATGACCAAGTTATGCCACAAATGGAGCCAGAGATGGACAAAATGGACCCAATGATGGGTCAAGTGGGCGAATTTCCCTTAGAAAAGATGGAAATGGACCCAGAAGACGACGATATATACGAATATTAAGCAAAAATGTCCGAAAAAACCTTTAAATCTGCAAGATATAGTGCTTTTGGGCAATCAAATGTCAAAAAAGTAGCTATTGGAGACATTGTAACCTGGAAATCTTGGGAAATTTCACTAAATGATGAGGTTTTTGAGGTTAAAGAGGGTCTTTTGGTCGATGTTTTTGAGGCAAAAAGGGGCATAAATGACGTGTTTATAGCTAAAATACTGCCATTTGGTGCCGAAAAACACGTAGAATTGCCCCTTATTTCTATCAAAAAAAGCATAAAAAAGGACTATTTATAACATGCCTTGTCAAATAAAGAACCCAGCAAACTACGATTTAGGTAGTTTAGAGAATCATGTACACGGAATGTATGATCATTTCAATAGCAAATACGGCTTCAAAAAGCCACCTACAATGGTTTTTGACTCAGACCCTAATAATCAGTCCAAAGTTCTTGGTAAAACGGCTTATTACGATCCTCAGAGCTTGGAAATACATGTTTTTGTTGACGGTAGACATCCAAAAGACATTTTGAGATCAATTGCTCACGAATTGATTCACCATAGACAGAATATGGAAAGCAGATTGGACACAGGTGGCTATAGTGGCCCAGGATACTATTTAGAGAACGATGAGCTAAAAGAAGTGGAACATGAAGCCATGTTAGAAGGCAATGCCACTATGCGAGAATACGAAGACACTGTTAAGTATAAGGAGAACGAGATGTCACTTAAAGAATGGAAAAACAATGAACTAAACAAGCAATTGCTAAAAAAGTTCGGTATTTTAAAAGAAAACAAGAAGCCTGACTTTCCTGATGTAGATGGAGACGGTGATAGAGAAGAACCTATCTCAAAAGCTCAAAAAGACAAGAAAGCCAAAGGTGGAGATGATAAAAAAGCTTCTAAACCTAAGAAGGGCGAAGTTCCTCCACAACTTCAAAAGTATGTCAAAAGTAAAAAAGACGAGAAAGAAGATAAAGAAGAGATGGAAGAAGGACGTAGCAATCCTCGAACCACAAATGCAGATAAATTTGCTGGACATGAAGACAGATATCTTGCTGATCGTATCCACGAAGAGAAAGATTATGCAGAAGATAGCAAGATGAAAGATTCATCTGATGAGGAACTAGAACCATCGGCAGGAGCTTTACAAGAAGCTCTCAAAAAGATTGCAAGAGCAAAACGTGTATACTTAGGAAACAAAAGGGTTAAATAATGCAAAAGCAGCAAGAAAAACTTCTTAGAGAATTTATCAAAAAAACTTTTGTCTCGAACCTTTTAAAAGAACAAAGAGAAGAGCATGCTGTGCGTATGTATGTTAGATCTCTTATTTCTGAGGTAAAAAACGAGCAAGAACTTAGAACTCTATTTGAAGCTAAGGACATGGCCAACCCTCACCCAAATACTGGTATCAACAAGTTGCGTGATGCAATTCGAAAAGCCAAGCCATCTATCAAGGCAAAATATCAACAACTAACAACTGATGGGTCTCAGAGAGAATCATTCAGCAACCACTTTCTTACAGCTATGGTTAGATTATTTGATGAACTGGATGCCTTAAATGCCCAAGGTAAGGAAGCAGAAGATGTTGCTTCTGAATTTGGCGCTGGCGAATCTGATTTAGGTCTCGAAGCTCCACCAGATGCTACCTCAGATGAAATGGCAGCCGACATTGAAGCCGATGGTGATCTAGATGCTATATTAGAAGCTGTGGATGTTGATATCCAAGATGATCCAGAAGCCAACGATATTGTCTCTGATGAATTTGATGAGAAAGAAAATACTGAAAAAGAAAAGAGTAAAACTCAAGTTGAAAAAGATTTTGATAAAAAATCAAACATCAACCAAGAAAGAGAGAAGTTTGGCGCTGGTGTTGAGGGTGATTCAACCGGCCGTAACCAAGCTTTTGATGCATTCAATCTTGTTCAGTCATATTTCTCAGATGCATACTTGGACTTAAACAATCCTGAAGATCAGGAAATGTATAAGAAATGGGGATTGTACAACATAAAACTCCTTCTAGATAAATATGAAGAAGAATTGAACAGTAACCCAGAAGCTCCAAATATTGAAGACCCAACATAATATCCTCCTATAAACACTACAAACTACACTAACACTACACATAAACAATATAACATATTGGAGACGCTTTGTCAAGTAAAAAAGAGAAAAAAAGATCATTTATAAATGAACTTAAACATGAAGGTCGAATAAATGAGAGTTTTCTTGCTACTGTCTCTGAATTAAAACTTGAAGAATTGATTGCTGTGAAGTTAGAGCAAAGTGCTAGAATGACAGGTGGGAAGCTTTATAACTTTCCCATCTGGTATTCTCTTCCATATGTTTGTAGAGATGCATGTTTAAAATTTGCTGAAGGTATATGTGATACTAAGTCTGATATGGCTTCTTTATTAGGTATACCTTATACTAGCTTTATAGAATTACATAGAAAATATATTAGAGAAGATTAGTATATTATTATATTATATATATTAAAATATGCCCAGAAAAACTTTTTTCGAAAAAAATGAAATTTCCACTTGACATACCCTTTCAGATATGTTATATTGATAATACACAACAAAACACACAACTAAGTGGAGATTATAGTGGGTAGAGATTTAAGTTATAAGGAAATAGAATCGTTTGACACATTTGTTATTTTGCATGATTCTATCAGTTTGTCCTCCTCCCTTTTAAAAATGGTAGGACATGCAGAAGTAAATATGTCTGTCACTAATAATCTATCTTCTATGATCTTCACTTTTTTTACTGGAGGAAAGCGTGTCAAGTGAAACAAAAATTTTAAGAAATATGTTAGAGTTCGGAATTGATCTGGCTCTAGAAACAGAGGATGAAAAAATTTTCTATGCTCTCGAGTTTGCCAACTTCGTTCAGAGCGAAGAAGGATTCGAATCGGTGATGACATCAGAATCATCAATCGAAGTTTATAGTTTGGATACTTTGTTGATTACAGTAATCATTGAGAATGGAATCTTGATGATCGAACCACATACAGAAGAAGGGTCTTTTGAAGCAGTATTGGTTGTATTAAAATTTGTGTCAGAAATGCACAATGAGGTCAAAGACCGATACAAGAAACTAAATACTGAAGAGACCTTGGACTTAACCGAGGAAAATAGTGAAGATGATTCAGAGTTGATTTAACATGAAAATATTTGTGTTGAATAGAACGGAGGATGAATCAGGAATCTCAGGCACAGGTCGTGTTGCCCAAGGTTTTGTTTTTGACAATGGCAAAGTTGCAGTGACTTGGTTGTCAGAACATCCCTCTGTTACAATATATGATAACATTGGCGAGGTACATGCAATTCATGGACATGGCGGCAAAACAGAGTTGATGATGGAACCTGATTACAAAAAAGCATTTGGAGAATTGAAATCATTTGTTGAAAACTTTTCTCTTGCAGATGCAGCATTATCAAAAGTTCCACAAGAGGGTCATGCTTCCAAACTTATGAACAAAAACTAATTAAGATGTGAAGAAATTGTACACACTAAAGCTAGATGCTAGTTGGCGACCAATTGAGGTCGTGGATTGTTATAAAGGTTTTTCATTGGTGTTCTCCGGTAGGGCGCAGGTCGTTGAGAATCATTCTCTTCGGGCTTGTGCCCTTTTTTATTTCCCATCAGTGGTTGTTCTAAACTCATACATACGAAAAAGAGAGTTTAGAGTGTCACCATCTAGGAACACCATATTTTACAGAGACAAATATGTGTGTCAATATTGTCACAAAAGATTTCCGAAGTCAAGATTGACTTTAGATCACGTAAAACCAAAGTCACGAGGTGGTGACAAATCTTGGAATAATCTTGTGACAAGCTGTTCTGCGTGCAATCAAAAGAAAGCAGACAAAACAATAGAGGAGGTTGGCTTTAGATTGCTAAATAAGCCCACGCCTCCAACGAGTCACTTCTGGTCTTCCCCAGAATGGCTGATATCAAAAGTGGGCAATAATGTTCCCCTTGGTTGGGAAAAGTTCTTAGGAGATTTATATGAATGAAGAATTAATGGATAAGATTATGGCACGATGCCAACAAGACGAAGAGTTTGCGAAGATTTTTGACTTGCTTCTTAAAGCCTCACAGGCTGCAGCAGGACTTGGTATGACAAATGAAGAAATGGCAATTATTTGCATGACCGGATGGACTATAGGTTCAGATCCAAAGTTGGCTGAAATGCTGAAGAATATGACCGAGATTTCCAAGATGGGTCTGGATATTGTCGACAAGTAATCTAATTACTCTACCTAACGGAGGCAATTATGTTTTTATATATTTTATTATCTTTCGCAAATGCAGATGAAAATACCATCCAGTATCAGAAAAAGACAGAGATCGATTTTGAAGGAATTGACGTTGAAGGTGAGTTAATCAAGCCACAAGGAACCATTTTAATGGAAAGGACGAGAACAAGCTTCAATCCTTTGATTCAACTCAGAACTGATTGGAACCCAGAAATGAGACAATCAGTAGGGAACATAAAATGAAAAATGACATGAAACTTATAATGGAATCATGGAGAAACCTACAAGAACAAGAGGTTGAACAACTGGACAATATTAAAACTGTTGGTAAAGCAAAAAAATTTATAAAAATGTATCGATTGCAAAAAGCAGGTAAAGGAGCAATGAAAACAGCGACCGGCGTAGCTGTCGATTCTTTAGTTGATGAATTAGCAGGAAAAATTCCTGGATTAAAAACAGCAATTAATATTTTTAAACGCGTGAGACTTGCGTATGAAAGTTTACCTAATTTTTTAAATACCAGCTTTTCTACTTTACTGTTGAATTCAAGAGCATCAATATCTAAACTGTGATTTTTGTCTTATTACTACAGCATTTAAGCCTTCAAGATCAATGTCAAATATAACATCTGTAAAAATAGATTGTATGTCTTTTGATACAGTTTCAAGATTAACGTCACCAATTTTATCTGTACCTGATATTGGACGTAAACCGTCCTGTGATAAAAAG
>BCSF01000176.1_pt1 | contig 30010 bp, 40 predicted proteins | sample 1016431 | NCBI WGS metagenome assembly BCSF01 (sample SAMD00045685;SAMD00045686;SAMD00045687;SAMD00045688;SAMD00045689;SAMD00045690;SAMD00045691;SAMD00045692;SAMD00045684;SAMD00045690;SAMD00045691;SAMD00045692;SAMD00045684;SAMD00045685;SAMD00045686;SAMD00045687;SAMD00045688;SAMD00045689, study... | reverse complement strand
GCTCGTTATGGCACACAACCTGCACAGCGTGCATAAGTGTGCTACACAGTAGGTAGGAGTCAGCATGGCAAAACCACAATGGGCACCAGCCGAAATAGATCGAGTCATCACACTGCGCAAGGCAGGCACCAGCTGGCGCAAGATCCAAAAAGCTACAGGCATACCACAAAGCACCTGCAGGCGGATCTGTCAGGTGCACAGCGATTATGTACCACAGCAGCCAGAGGCAGAGCCAGAGATCGAAGAATCGACAGCAGCACCACCACCAGTAGCAGAGCAGCCAGCAGCGCAGGCACCTAGCCAGAGTCCGAATGACCCGATCCAATTCAGACACGCCAAGCTGGCAGAGCTAGAACAGGACATCATGCAGACTCGCCAGCGTGGCCAGATGCAGGTGCTGCCGACTCTCCACAGGCTGCACATCAATCTACATGATGAAATACGCCAGATGCGTGCAGAGGCAGAGGACTCTAACGACATGTCACCAGACGAGCTGCTGAATAGCATTGTCGCAGCAGTTCACAGCCTGCCGCCTTTGCTACGCCACCAGCTAGACCAGCAACTAGAAGCACACAATGTGGTGCAGTTTAAAAAGGCAGAGGAGTCAACAGGATGACTCTACAGGCGCTGCATAAACTGGCAAAGGGCCTGCAGAGTGTGGCGCAGGCTGATCCACTCCGCTGGTGGTCACCAACCCCAGTCCAACAGCGGTACTTGCAATGTGACCATAAAATTAAACTCCTTAGAGGCGGAAACCAAATAGGAAAATCAGTCTGTGGCGCAGTAGAAGCGATCAGCTACTGCCTGCAGCGCCATCCATATCTGCAGACGCCACCACCACCACTAGAAGTGTGGGTGGTCTGCCACAGCTGGGAACAGAGTAGAGTACTGCAAAAAAAGATCTATGACCTCATACCACCAGCCAGCCTACACGCAGATGTGGAGTTTACTACAGGGAAGGGCTTCAGAGGTACAGGCGCCCCAGTAATTCGCTTCAACAACGGCAGTATCATGCGAGTTAAAACCACGAATCAAGGCACATTAGGACTCGCGTCTGGCACTGTCGATTATGTGTGGTGTGACGAGCCACCACCACCAGACATACTAGGAGAATTGTTAGGGCGTATCGTGCGCACTAATGGCAAGATGGGCATAACCATGACCCCGATCGGCATACCTTGCGACCACATAAAAGATCTAGTGGAAAAAGGCACCATAACAGACCATCCTGCCCCACTGAATCTAGAGAATGTGACGCCAGTAGGCACAGGAGTCCCGCTTTTATCGCAGGAATCTATAGATCAGGTGGCACAGAGTTACCTGCCTATAGATCGTGAAGCCCGAATGAATGGCAGCTGGGATGCTGGCGTGCCAGACGGTAGAATTTTCGAGCAGTTTAAAGACGAGCTTATATCTGATGTAGCGAATCACAAGGGCTCTGAATGGGTATTTGCTATTGGGATCGACCATGGTTCGCAGGTTAATGCAGAGGTGGCCATACTGGTGGCCGTCGATATTTCAGAGATGAAAAAAGGCGGCAAGCCATTTGTGTATGTGCTGGACGAGTACACAGCAGGTGGTGCCAGTGCAGAGGTACACGCCAGAGGCATAATCAGCATGGTGAGACGAAACAAGCTCGAGCTAAAGCAGATCCGCTACTGGATAGGCGATCGATCGCATGGTGGCGATAAGTATGGCGGGCGCATGTCTAATAATATGCTCACAGCGGCTATGTGCCATGTATTAGGCTATCCAAGGGGCCGACTCCCCTTTGCTATTCGCATGGCACATAAACCAGCCTATTCTGTCTATTATGGCTGTCAAGCCTTGCACGAGCTAATGGCCTTGAGTAGATTCCAGATACATCCAAAATGTGATAGAACTATCAAAAGCCTAAAAATGTGGGCAATGACTCGCAGTGGGCGCATGGATGTCATGTCAGAGTGGAAACACCTGATCGACGCTCTGCGCTATGCGACAATGCCGATTATAGATCAGCAGTACAGAGCGCCCAAAATGGCTAAATTTTCACTAGGTAGGCGAAAATGAAAACAAGTGAATTCGGTATACCAGCTAAACCACCAGCACTAGACATGTACACACAGCGCAGGTGGGAACATAGCGCATTGCGCAGGCGTCTACTGATCGGTGACTGGCAGCAGGATTTAGAGCGTACATTAGCACAGCACATACCTAGTGACAGGCGTGCTGCATGGGGTGTGTCCGATCTATCGTCCAATGTGTTTAAATCCTCTGTAGAAGCTCTGTCTGCTCTGTACAATGATCAGCCAGCAGTGGGCCTGCCTAGTGGCAGTGCAGATGCCAGCAGCCTGCTGGGCTCTGGTGGCTACCTCGATCGGGCTGGCCTATGGCCACTTATGCAGCGTGTGCAGTCTATGACACTAGGCATGCGGGAAATGCTGATCAGAGTGGATGTGAATTCAAAGGGTGACGGGCTGCTTTTTCGACCTGTGACTCCTGACATGGTATTTGCCAGAGCACCAGCAGGCGATCCCATGGTGCCAGATGTGATCCACGAGCTCCGCCTACGATATACCAAGACAGGCGATCCTGTCTGGACTGCAGATGTTTTCGATCTTCGAGATCTCAACAATCCGATCTACAGGATTCAGGAAGTAGACGCAGGCGGAGAGCTGGGCAGAGATGTGACAGGCGAATACATGGCAGAGTCTAACTACTCTGGTGCTGCTTACCCCTACAGGCGTGCAGACGGGACTCCCGTCATACCCTACAGCATGTATCATGCCAGCATGACAGGCCATCTATTTAGCCCTTATGACCTTTCAGAGGCCGTCTATGGTTCACTGACTGCAGCATGCCTGTACACTTTTGCTGTGCATGTGCTTAGAGACTGCAGCCACCCACAGCGCTATGTGGCTGGCCTACAGCCTGCAGGTGCAGGAATCTATGACACAGACCTAACCGCACGCAGAGCAGCCATAGCCACAGATCCTGCTTCTATTCTGGTGTTTCAGATTGACACAGAGATCGCAGGCGTAGGCCAGCCCATGATCGGCCAGTTTAATGCAGGTGCTGATCCTGTCTCAGTATTCAGCAGTGTGACGCAATACGAGCGCAGAGTCGCTGCTATTATGGGCATAGATCCTAGTGATGTGCAAAAGATGAGCGGAGATCCTCGATCAGGCTATGCCATTGCGATCAGTCGATCAGGCCAGCGGGATGCACAGCGCAAGTATGCGCCCTTGTTCAGGTATGGCGACCTGCAGACAATAGAGCTGGCTGCGATTATGGCTAATCGATTCCTTGGCCAGAGCCTGCCAGAGTCTGGCTACACGATCGAGTATCAAGCCATACCACTGTCAGACACAGAGCAAAAAGCACAGCGTGAGGACTTGATCGAAAAACTTGGCAAGGGCTTGCTAACACCGATCGACGCCATAAAAGATCTGCATGTCAATATGACAGATGCAGAGGCTGTGGCGTATCTACGAGACATTAGAGCACAGCGTGCCGAATTTGGATTTTAAAACAGGAGTAACAGACCAATGACCACAAAAATAATAGAAGGTGTCGAGTACATCGAAAAAAGCGCAGTCGATCAGATCGTCTCTAGCAGGCTAAATAAGCTGGCAGAGAAATTACGATCTGCAGAGGATAACGCAGCACAGCTACAGGCACAGCTAGACAGCAGCGCCACCCGACTTACAGAGGCAGAAGGGCTAGCAGGTACTGTGGCCGATCTGCGTGCGCAGCTGGAGTCAGCTAATAGTCGATACGACAGGCACAGCACCATAGCGCAGATAGGCATTACAGATCCAGACCTGCGTGACGCTGTAGAATGGCAATTTGAGCGGAGCCAGCAGAACCTGCCAAAAAAGGACAGAGTCAATCTAGGCGAGTGGCTGCAGACACAGATCAGCAGCCCAGACACAGCACCTGCAGTACTGCGCCCACATTTACAGGCCCTTACACAGCCACAGCAGGCCCAACAGGCGCCCGCAGAGGCACAAGCCAGCACACTGGCTAGCCAGAAGCCTACAGGCGAAATGCAGGCCACTGTAAGCCCAGCAATGGCACAGGCTCTGAATGTACAGGCGCCAGCGTCTAATGCCAGTGTGATGCAGGCACCAGATAACAGCACGAGTCAAGCCATTTTGCAGCGTGCTCAAACAGACTTTCAATTTTATCAGGCTAATCGTGACCTTGTAAAACATCACGCGCGCAAGGCATTAGGCCTACCCACACCCACTAAATTCTAGGAGTCCAAAATGGCAGTTATAGATCTATCGTCACAGAACAGTTTTCCATTTGCGAAAACCACCACTAGTGTAGGCACCACACAGCAGGCAATTACTCTGCCCAGTGCTGCACGCAGAGTCACAGTAGGCGGTGAAACTGCTGCTATTTATCTAGTCGTATCTGGTGTATCAGATGGCGCTGCAGTACCAGCGAATCGTGTTGCAGTACCAGCTGATCAAATGTTCGAATTGAACCTACCACAGGGCAACCAGCAGCGAATCACAGAGATCGCCATAGCTGCACAAGCCAGCACAGCCACCATTACAGTAGTCATAGAGGCATAAATGGCTAGATTCATTTATGGCGGGTGGGATGATGATGCAGAGATCGTATCGATTCCATGTACGCTAGACGAGACAGTGGCAGCTGGTGACATCCTGCGGCCATTTGTAGGTGGTGCCTATGGTCTACTACGCAAGTGTGGCGACACCCACAGCCACGCTATAGGCATAGCAGCCACAGCAGGCAATGCTGGCGACACTATAGACATGCTGCAGCAGGGCAAGGCGTCTGTAACATTTGCACATAGCATTAGCTCTGCAGATGTAGGCAAGGCGGTATATGTCAGCAGCACCACAGGACAGGCCACCACCACAGCACCTAGTGCTAGTGGTTCATATGTGATTCATTTAGGCTGGCTGCAGTCTGATGATGGCACATGTTTAATAGACCCAAAAACCATTAACTACAATTCATAGGAGTCCCCATGGCGACTTACACCACACTAGCGTACGACAACACAAACAAACTACCAGTACTGCCCAGCAGTAGCGATACAGTCAGCATACCAAATGATCTGTCTGTCTCTGGTGATGCCACCATTACAGGCAACCTGCAGGTGAACGGCACCACCACCACAGTAAATAGCGAGATCATCACAGCAGATCGCAGCATTGTGCTCAATAGCGACTACACAGCAGACGCTGTAGAGGATGCCTATATCATTGCTGTGACGGATCCTAATGCGCCCACCACAGCGTGGAACAGTGATAACTACAATATATTCATTGAAAATAGCAGCTCGATCAAATTCCAAGGAAGCACAGCGCCCAGTGCCACAGCACAGTGGCCAAGTGCTGGCGATCTAGTCTTGATCAAGGGTAATCCGAATCAGGATGACAATGGCATTTATGAGGTGGAGAATGTAGGCACTTTTGGCGGCTCTGCGTATATCGTGATTCGCAATGGTGACTCCACAGGCAACCCTGCTGCAGATGTCGCTGGATTTGTCAATACCAGCATGTCAAACTACGGATCGTCCAGCTCTTTCCTTCCAAGTGGATTCGAGATCGTACCTGTTAAAGTAGTCGGTTTTAAAACGGACTCTGCTAATAACGCTGTACAATCGATCGTAGGTGATGCAGGCGGATCAATGACTGTTAGCACACTTGCAGCTGGTGGTACAGCAGCAGACGATATAACAGCAGGTGATGCAGCGGTAGAGATTACTACAACCTCTGGCGACATTGTGATCGATTCCCCTACTGGACAAGCTGTTCGCCTACAGGTCAATGGTGATGACAAGATCGTATTAGATGGTGATGACATCCAGATCAAGGCTGGCAAAAACTTTTTGATAGAGGATACAGCAGCAGTAGCCACACAGCTAACAGTGGCAGGCAGCAGCGCTGTGGCAGCATTTGATACGCTCTATATTAATACCTCTGGCGAGCTCGCACCAGCAGACGCAGACGGCGCAGGCTTGCACTACAATATTGTAGGTGTGGCGCTTGAAGCAGGGCCTAGTGGTGCTGCAGCTGTTAAGCAGGTCATGACCACATGTGGACAGGTAGCAGGCGCTAAATTTACCTCTAACCCTTCATCTGGTGATCAAGGCAAGGCGGTTTACTTGAGCACTACAGCAGGGCAGGTAAGTCTAACAGCACCTAGTGCCAGCGGTGACAAGGTTGTTCGAATTGGATTCCTGTACAGCAGCACAGCGATTAGCACAGGCGTCTACCCAGTAATCTGGCAACCACAATTCATTAACACTGTGGCGTAATGGACTCAGGCATGATCAGCACCATCATAGCAGCGGCACTGGGTGGCGCTCTGGCAGTAGGCGGAGTCTGGCTACACAAGGAGCGCAATAAACCAGAGCCTGAACAGGTTGACATAGCTGCTGTGGTGGCTGCTACCATGCAGCAGTACCAGCCAGCCAATAACCTTACACAGCCCGATCTGATTCAGGTGCCATGCTCTGCAGACTATATAGCAGAGCATGGTGATCTGTTGTGTCGTGAATTATTTTGTAGCATGACTACTAGAGGTGTGGAGTCTAAAACCTCTGGTAAGGAGTGTGAACAGATTCGCAATGTCGCTAACAAAAAAGTGATACTGGATCTGTGTGAAAAACAGCCCGATCCTAAAGTCTGTATAGAGATATTTGATAGGAGACTCTAATAATGAAGGTAGGCAAAAAGTATAAAAAACTTAGGGCAGAGGGCTACAAAAAAAAACAGGCTTTAGCCATTGCCATATCCATGGCAGACAAAAAAAACAGGCGTCGAAAACGCAAAAACTAAAAAAGCTAAAGGCCGATTCACAAAAAACTAAAACCTTCGTTTTCGACGAATCCGAATCGCTACATTCCTCTGTCAATCGGTATCTAAAAGGGTGCCTCTGGAATCTGCATTTTTTTGCATACCCTAAAGTGTTTATACATTGCAACACTTAAACGCTTAAAAAGGGGTATTCTGTGCATTTAAAGGCATGCTCTGATCTGGCTTGACACACATAGATCTGCTATGCTATTTAGAAATTAAGCCTGTGCAGCATGCCTGCAGGATGGCAAAAATTGGTAGGGTCGCACCCGTAACAGCAGCAGAACCAATAGAGACTTTAAACCAATTTTACACAATTAGGAGTACTTAAAATGAGTACAATTTATTATTCAGCTGGTAGCCCAGCTGCAGGACTTGAGCCAGATGGATTACGACTCGCTGCAATGATTGAAGCAGAGGTTCGTGCCCAATTGGCAGATATGGCAACCATCCGAAATACAGACGCTCTGCTTTTTGCTGGCGATCTTGCAGGCTCTGGATCTGATGCTGTGACTCTTCGTTTCGCAGGATATGGAGCGAAGACTCCTATGGCTGCAGCAGATGAAGACTCAGATGTATCTGCCTCTGCATTGTCTACAGCCACCAGCTCGATCACCATTGCACGCAATGCCCTGCGATATGACATCACCGATCTGGCTGTCTTGACTGGACTCGGTCGTGACATCGATCCTTTCCTACTTGCTAATTCTATGGCAATGTCTGCAGAGGCTCGTATTATGGAGATCGTATGTAACACCTTTTCAAGTGCTACTACCTCTGTAGGCACCTCTGGTGTAGACATGAGCGTAGACGATTTTTGCGATGCTATCTTTGAACTCGAGCTTAACGATAACATGGGCAATTTCTATTCTGTGTTGGCACCTCGACAATTCGCAGATCTCCAGAATAGCTTGCGCTCTGAAACTAATAACGCTCTGGCATTTAGCCCAGCAGTAGAGGAAGCACTAGCCATTAAGGGACAAGGATTCCAAGGTTCTTTAATGGGTGTTCAGATCTTCCGATCTGCCTATGTCCAGAACTCTAGCCCAGCAGGTAACAAGGTTGGCGCTATGATGAGTGCTGGCGCTGTAGGTTATGCTATCGGCACACCACGCCCACTAGCTGGTGCTGGTGCAGAGATTCGCCCAGCAGGGACTCCTGTAGTCGTAGCATTTGAGCGTGACGAATCAAAGGCACTTACAGAGATCGTAGGCCACTTGTACTGTGGTGCTGCTATCACTGAGGACGAGAAGATCGTCAAGATCGTAACCGACGCCTAACATTTGACAGGCACCTAAACAGCCTATCCTTTTATGGTCTGTTATGGTGCAGCTGATCTGGTGCCTGTCCCTTCGGGGACGGGCACTTTAAACCCTCAATAAAGGAATAACAGACCTATGAATCAACCTTGGACAGGCAACACGCCACAAAGCGCAGTACCTAGGCTAAACATTAGCCCGAATGCGCCTTATTACATGATGCACCACCCAGCACAGTGGGAGCTGGTCATCGAAAACGACACAGCCGAATGGCTGCCCACATTTAGCACACTATACGAGATCGCAGGCGTCAACGGTGTGCAGTCTACACCTGCAGGCCCCGACTCTACTATGGCTAGAGTACATTACATGGATCAAGGCTATACCATCCTGCCGCAGGAACTAGGCTACCAGACACGCTATCCTACACGCATGGGCGGCTACTACTACACCAGTATCTGGGACAAGCCAAAGCAGGTAGGCTCTAAGCTATTCTGGAGTACGGACGAAAAAGAATACAACCAGTGGCGCAGAGAACTACTACAGACAGGCACCATACAGCCACCAGAGCCAGAGATCTTAGAGCTGCTGGTAGAACGCCACGAAAAACGAATTGAACGAAATATCAGCATGCAGCACATACCAGAGATCGCCAAAAAGCTAGACGCTATGCGGGATCAACTCACAGCCATGCAGCAGGCTAGTGGTGTGACGCCAGAGGCAGCACCAAAAAAGCGCAAGGCAAAAAGCAATGCCTAGTTATGAGGAAAAGCGCAGAGCAGTGCAGGCAATGAAAACACGAATCTACCGCCAGCAGATAGCTGGTGGTGTACATCCAAAAGAGGCAGAGCGCAACGCTAGCAAAATAGCAGAGCGTGCAGCTGAAAAACACGACAGAAAGCAAAGGAGCTAACATGGCCTATTCAGGACGACCATATTTCCAGATTCCACGACCACTACGACTCAAAGGATTTGCAGAGCAGGAAACACTAGCAGCGGGTAAAACCCTTGTAGCTAAAGATTCCCTTGTGCAGCTGCTCGATCCAGATGGTGCCAGCAGAGATGTGATTCTGCCTGCAGATGCAGACGGACTCGTGTACCTCATCAAAAACACAGCCACCAGTGGCGGTTTTAATGTAGTCGTTAAAGATCAGAGCAGCCCTGCAGTCACGATCGCCACTGTCGCAGATACTGAGTCTGCATTAGTCGTGTGTGACGCCACAGGCTGGCAACTTGTCTTTAAGGTGTAGTAAATGAGCTGGCGCCTAGTAGCACCCAGAATCAGAGTAGTAGAGATCTTTAAAAGGGCCTCTGTCTATGACATTGAATTGCCTGTCTACAGAGATGGCGATTTAGTGCACCCACATAGCGGTACTGTGGCGCTGCTGTCTAATGATGGCAGCACCATATTTAGCGCTAGTGTGGTGATCTCTGGCAATATAGCAGGCTACACAGTGCTGGCCTCAGACATACCAGAGGACACGCCACTAGGTGAGGGCTACAGGCTACAGTGGACTCTGGTGATTCATCATGGCGCACATGATGACACCTACACATTTAACCAGCCTGCAGCCATTGCTAGATCTCGTATTTATCCTGTGATCTCTGATCTCGACCTCGAAGCACAGTATAGCGATCTAGCCAGCATTAGGCCTAGCAGCCTAACCAGCTACCAGCAGTACATAGACGAGGCTTGGTACCAGATACTGGATCGCCTGCGCCAGATGGGCAATATAGAGTACTTGATACTAGATCCGCAGGTGCTGCGCATGCCACACATTGATCTGGCTTGCTATCTGATCTTTAAGGATATGGACTCAAGCGGACTAGGTGAAGGGCGCTACCTCGATCTGGCCCAAGAGCACCGAAAAAACTTTGAGATAGGCCTTAAGCGAATCAATTGGCGGTATGACACAGAGCATACAGGCAATATGGACGATCCGAACAGGCGCAGAGCTGCACAGCCAGTAATCTACACCAGTGCACCACCAGACTGGACTCTAGGTTATAGGCGGTTCTAATGGCTACTGTGGCGCTCTCTACTATCCGCACCAGAATCGCTACAGCCATAGACGATTTAGAAGGCTGGTACGAATCACGCAACCCACTGCAAGAGTGGGGCAGAGCGCCTAACACAGTAGCGCATAAAAACTTTTCAGTCGGTATTACTGCCTGCACACAGGTACAGGATGACAGGCAACGCAGATCACCAGAAGGCGTAATGGTGCGCACTACAGCTGCTGTACGATTCGCATTTCGTATACGCCCAAAAGACCAAACAGCCAGCTATGGCGAGTCTCTGGATGCAGCCCAGCAGATCATGCGCACAATAACCGACAGAACCACAGCCACACATGCCGATCTACAGATACGATTCAACCGTATCATTTTAGATATGGCAGACAGTGGCGAATACACCACCCATACAGTAGAATTTGATATCTTACATTACCTATCATTGACAGGAGCATAATCATGGCCGCTTCAAGCCTAGTAAAGACAAAGCGTGATGGAACCATCACAATAATCGACGGCACCAGCCCTACAGCAAATGAATACACTGTATCATTTGAAATTGGCGACTTTTCATACTCAGAGGAAAAGGCCGATCGTACCGTAATCAGAGACAGAGGCGCTATCGTAGGCCTGCGACAAGGTGACGATCCAGTATTGAGCCTGTCTTTCTCTGTGCACCTTCGAGATCTCACCAATACGACAGCAGATGTGCTTCTAGATTTCCTCTATAATCGTGGCTATGCCAGCAGCACCACCAGTGTAGTTAGCACAGGCGGTACTGGCTTCGAGCAGTATCTAGTAGACATCAAATTTACCATCGATGCTAACAGCGTCGACTCTGGCGAAGCAGTCCAGACCATCACATTTGCTAAGTGCCTTTGCGTCTACAGCCTGTCAGAGGGCGATCCAGATTCGCTAGAAATCAGTGCAGAATGCTATGGCGGTGTGACGCTAGGATATACCCCCTAAATAACAGGACAAACAGACCATGCAAGACATAAACATACCACCACTAGGCGATCTCACATGCACACAGCCTGCACTAGTACTATGCTACGATCTGCTATCAGAGTGGGGCGACTCACCCAGCAGGCCGAAAATAGGCAGGCTCTGTGCTGCAGCGATCGGACTATGCACCCAGCACCACCAGACACAGCTGCCAGTCTACAAGGTCAGCAGCTTAGATCTGGTGGGCTATGGGAATCGCTGCTTAGACAGGCTGCTACAAAAAGGCGTCACAGCAGGCGCTGTAGTGACACAGGGCATGCTTTTAGTGCAGCAGATGGCAGAGGCACTGCCACAGGATCAAGAGGTCACAGATACTGTAAATTTTACAGACAGCGGCCAGCAGGCAAGTGGTACAGACTAGGCCTAGCCATAGCTAGACACTGGCAGCAGCAGCCTATGTGGTGGTTCGAACAACCAAAAGAACTACAGCAGCAGCTACTGGCAGACTACATATGCTGGTGTGAAGATCAGCAGCCGAAAAAAGCAGACTCCACACAGCAGGCCGATACACAAAAGGCCAGACTGCAGCAGCTACGACAGAGGAGATCAGCAGATGGCTTTTAAAACGATTCGCTATGGAAAAGGTAAGGGCAGTGTAGAGATCCCTGCAGAGTACTACGATATATTTTTAGATGCTGTGCGCTCTGCTAATGCTGCCATGGTAGACGAGTTTAAGCAGGCCACCGAAGATCTAGAGCGCTCTGCACAGGCAGACTGGCCTGTGAGGCAACGCAGGTATGGCAGATCACAGGATTCGAAAGATAAATTTACTACTGGCCTGCGTATCATACCACCAGACAAAGTACAGGCTTTTACAGCTAACACAGCAGAGTATGCATGGGCGATCTATGCTGGTGCAGATGGCAAGTCTAAAACCACAGTACCACCTAGCAGGCGTGTGGCGCTTGATCTGCTGTGGTCACCAGCTAAGCACAAAGCTGCAGAGCTAGCAGACAGGATAGGCAGTGAAACAATACAGCAGGTTAAAAAGAAGGTGCGTTAATGGCAGATGTAAATAAGAGCATATCGATCAATTTTGAGGGCAAGACAGACGATCTGCAGGCAGAGCTTAAGCGGATTCCTGTCGTCACACGAGTAGCAGCAGGCCAGATGGCAAAGCAGATCGACTCTGCTCTGGAAAAAAGCGCACGCAAGGCACGAGAGGTAAGCGCCAAGATCGGCAAGTCATTCAAGGCAGCAGGCAAAGCAGCTGCAGGTGTCGGACTGGCAGCAGCAGGCGCAGGCGTGGCAGTGGTGGCATTTGCGCAGCACATGGCAGACCTGAATAACCAGCTCACAGATGCCAGCACACGATCTGGCCTAGCCATTGATACACTGGCAGGCCTGAGATTAGCAGCAGAGGGATCAGGCCTTGCATTTGAAAATCTAGAGCGTGGCCTAGACAGATTCCCTGCAGCGATCAAGGCAGCCAGAGACGGCAGTAAAAGTGTAATGTCAGCATTTGATAGCCTAGGTGTGACGCTTGACGATCTCGAAGGTAAGAACACAGATCAGCTATTTCGACAGGTGGCCAGAGCACTGGGCAGCATAGAAGATCCAGCAGAGCGTACAAGTGCAGCTATGCGACTATTCGGAGCGGCTACAGCAGGCGCACTGGTGCAAAGCGGTGCGCTGCAAAACATGCAGGCATTTGCTGATCTGGCGTCTGAATTTGGCGTAGATATGGAAGGTGCAGCAGACTCGGCTGGTCTATTCCAGCGTGCTATGGCAGAGCTCAAATTAGTGGTGCAGGGTGTAGGCTCTGACATGCTGCAGGCGGCTACTGATTCAGAGGGATTAGAGGACTCAATATTTAGCCTGTCAGATGCTGTCGTGTTTTTTGGCAGTATCACGACAGACACGATTCAGTCTGCAGTATCTGCATTTGATTTTGTCTCTAGAGCTGTAGAGATACGCACCACACAGATCAGTATGTTTTTCCAGAACATGGAACATGCGATTAGCTTTGAATTTGACAAGATCAACGAAAACACAGAGCGCACATTTGCAGAGATAGCCCAGCTAGAACAGGCAGCCATGCAGGCGGAAAAGGGAATCGTGGGATTCAGCACAGCCTACGAAAATGCAAACAGCAGAGTCGCAGAGCTGCAAAAACTGAGAGCAGCAGCCCTAGAACAAGGCGCAGCAGAGGCCAGACTCGCAGGCATACTAGATAAGCGACTTAAAGATCAGGCAGCCAGTGCAAAAGAGGCAGCAGAGGCACAGAAGCGCCTAGCAGAGGAGCAGGCAAAGCGCAATGCACTGGCAGAGCAAATAGCAGCAGGCGAAGCAGCAGCACAGGCAGAGCTAGCAGGCATTACAAAGCAAGTGACAGAAGCCAGCATGACTGCACACCAGCTAGAGATACAGGCCATTGACGAGCGGATCGCTAAGGTGTCAGAGCTCGCAATGGTGACAGGCGACCATGCGCAGGCATACGACACGATCCAGAGACTACAGGCACAGCGTGACAAGGCAATACATGAAAACCGCATAGCCATGCTGCAGCAGGAGCAAGATCTAGCACTGCAAATGGCCAGCATTGTAGCCAGCAGTGTAGGCAGCACAGCAGCCAGCATACAGACGCTGCTAGAGAATACAGGCGAGATTACAAAACGACAGGCCATGAATCTGTTCTACCTGCAAAAAGCAGCAGGCGTGGCAGAGATAGCCATAAACACCAGTGTGGCGATCACAAAAGCTCTGGCCCAGCTTGGCCCTATAGGCGGGCCAGTGGCTGCTGGGTTTATGGCTGCAGCAGGAGCGGCACAGACAGCAGCAGTTTTAAGCCAGCCACCTCCTGCATTTGATGTGGGCGGCATGATCGGGCGTACCTCTGGCGCAGATGTGGTGCAGGCCTCACTATTGACAGGTGAGGCAGTGCTAGATCGGGCCACAGTGCGTAGGATAGGTGGTGAGGACGGACTCAACGCTCTGCAGCGTGGCGACATGCCACAGCAACAGGTGGTAGTGGTGCAGCCCTTTAAGCATTTTGATAAATTCATACAGGCCAGCAGCAGACGAGGGCGATACAATACAGGTAGACGCAGGCCGCTAGGTGTAGGGAGTTACTGAGATGAGTACAGACACAAGCCCACCAGTTTTAAGGGGATTCAGCATACCTCTGCAGACAGATTCTAGCTGGATCTGGACGACAGAAGCCAGCTACACACAGCAGGGCCCACAGGCTGGTGTGCCTGTCTCAGACACTACAGACGGTGTAGTGCTGACAGCACAAGGCACACAGGCGACAGGCACTAGCTACGAGGTACTGACAGTGCAAGGCGGCACTGTGGCCGATCGGGCAGCCTTTGCATGGCGTGAAGGTGGATCGGGTGATTACTATGGAGCAGACAACGCAGGCACAATTAGCCACGCAGAGACGATCTACAGCTCTGGTACTGCTGCGCTATATCCGCATGCTGTAGGGCTGCCAGATGGTAGTGTGCAGTGTGTGTACCAGTTTAACAGTGGCAAACAAGTGCAGCTGTCAACATGGACAGAGTCAGGCGGCTGGTCAGAGGCCACGATCGCCAGCTTCTCTGCTCTGATCTACCCGTTTATGACTGACCTTTTCCCTACGATCTGCAGGCTATCAGACGGCAGCCTATTGATCGCCCACTACTATGGCGACACAGACGCAGGTGTGGCGACCATACGCACATGGCGATCGACAGATGACGGCAGCACATGGACACAGCACAGCAGCGACACACTGCGCACAGCGATAGACATAGCTGGATCGGCTGGTGCTGGTGCCTCTGGTTATGACCTGCTCCGCCTGCGCATGGCTGCAGTCAATGGGCAGATTTTGCTACTGGCTGGCGTCAATGCACACGACACAGACACCACACGACTACACACGCTGCAGTATGCAAGCACAGACAATGGCCTGACATTTGAGCTGGTAGACACCATAGACGACTCAGGCGCTGTGACTACTGCATACAGTCCAGATGTGACGGTGCAGGGTGGTGCGTTTTATGTCAGCATAAACGATAACGGCACAGTGTATAGCATACCTCTGTCTAATGCATTTGAGTCCATCAATACTGCATACAGCTCTAAGGTGACAGTGGCAGGTGGACTGGCAACAAATCAAAATAGCTGCATGTGGACAGATGACAGAGGATTCATGTATGCAGTGCTGCGTAGCAATACGACAAATAACCCGATCCGCATTTTCGCCAGTATTGATGGTGGTGCAAATTTTGAACAGATAGTAACGAATCTGTACAATGTAGGCACAAATTCAGAATTTATAAAAGAGCTAGCAGGATGCAGTGTGGGCGGGCGTCAATTGCTAGTGAGTAACAGCAGCAGCACAGATACAACACTCGACGAGTCTATACTGGGCCACTGGCTAGGCGGCTACAGCAGTGTGACGCTACCACCAGAGTCACCTGTGAGTCTAGGCATATCAGACTGGATCGGCTGGACTAATGCATGGTCTGCATTTTGGCTGCCAGATGATGGCACATGGACAAAAGGCGGATCTGGTGGTGGTGTGATCTCTGCCTCTGGCATGACCATAACCACGACAACCAGCAGCACGACTCTGTGTAACTATTCAGAGACACCTACAACAGACGCCACAGGCGGCCTGCTAGTGCGCACTAGATTCACAGCGTCTAGTGGGGGCACCACAGCGTCAAATAGACGAACTATTAGAGTCCGATACAATGACACCACCACACACGAAGTATTGTTAAAAATCGGCACTACAGGCTACGCAGCATACGATGGCAACGGCAGCCAGATCGGCAGCACAATAAACGCAGATCTGACCACAGGCGTCGAGCTGCTGATCGCTCTGGCAGATGGGCAGGTGTGTATCTGGCGCAGGTCATCTGGATTAGACCAGCACGCCAGAGCATGGACAGCAGACTTTGATCAGGCCAGTGTGCCTGCTGGTGGTACAGCCAGCGATCTGGTGTCATTCGGCCACGAAACAGTGGCCAGTGGTGGCGACACAGTCACGATCTGGAATGAATTCCACTACAGCGAAGGTACAGACACAGGTCTACAGCTTGCCTATGGCCAGACAAATCCTGATCAGCTGCATGGTGCACAATACCCAGCAGAGGGGCAGGCGGTCTATGTCGATCAGGGACTCCTGATCAGCACCAGAGGCGGCTACGCAGGAGAGGGCCAGATCAATACGATCGACTCTCGATACCTGTACCCAATAGATAATATTTTTCACAGCTACAGCCCCACACCACGCACTCAATGGCGCAGTGTGGCTGGGCCTGCCATATCTAATGTCGCTAGCCAGTTTATACCGATCTACACTAATCTAAATGCTGGCAGCACAGAGGATACTAGACTAGATTCTGATCTGCTCTGCGTGCACCTCGAAAATATCAACTTTTCGCAGTTTACGATCGAGTACTACGACTCAGGCACCAGCAGCTGGATAGTGCTGGCAGATGTCGACACAGCGATCCAGACGAACTACAGGCGCAATGGTGCTGTAGTGCGGTGGAATAGTGGAGGCGGTGACGGCACCTATTTGCATTTTGATACTTTGGCAGGAGGCTATGCGGTGCTGGGCGTGCGGAGCTCTGGCAAATACCGCACGATCGAAGCAAATACAGAGGGCGTGTGGAGCAGCAGCAGCTATGGCAAGCAGGCTGCACTGACACTGTCCGACATTGACGGCACAGAGGCTAGCACAGGCGCCATAACGATAATACCGCCTAGGGCTACTGTGGTGATCAATATGCTGAGTATCGACACACCAGCCATAGCGATACGCACAGACGCACAGCGCACCACGACAGGCGACATTAGGATCGGGCATGTCTCGATCGGCACAGTCTATGTGCTGGCGCCACAGTATGGCAGAGGCAGAGCGATCGAATATATCAGCAATACCAATGTGATAGAGCAGACAGACGGCACACAGCGCACCAGAGTGCTAAGCAGAGGCCGCAGAGTGGCGCAGGTTGCATGGACAGATGGCATAGACATCACACAGCAGTATGCAGACACGCCAGACCTTAATTACTGGGCAGCAGAGGATACGAACCAGCTACCAGTGGCCAATTACGGATCTGTGCCGTTTGATATGCTTGGCATAGCAGAGCGACTCCGAGGTGCGCACCATCCTCTGGTCTATCTGCCCTACATCCAATATGCTACCACCAGTGCAGAGGAAAAACGCACACTGACAGATAAGCAAAAAGCCATACTGTGCACGCTAGAGTCAGACATTAGCATAGACCATGTGGTGGGCAATGAATTCGACGGCACAGCGGGCGAAGTGTTCAGAGTGGCTACATTGACTCTGCGTGAGGTAGAATAATGCGACCATACACACTAGCCGATCTAAGCTCTAGCCATCTGGTGTATTTGCTAGATGTGGTGTGGTGTGGCGTCACATACAGATTCAGCAGCCAGCCGATCGATGTGGTACAGGATGACGGCACCAGCCTGCCCTACACAGGTGGCCTAGCAGATCCAGACCTGACAGAGCAGACAGATATAATTGGCTTCAATGTGGAGTCCAATAGCATAGCTATAGAGTGTGTATTTCCGATCGATGTGGTGCAGGAGCTCCGCAGAGGGCGACCGCTTGATCTGGCCACTGCAGAGCTAAGCGCCATAATGCAGCGCAATGGGCAGAACCTGCAGACATACGAGTCTAGGTATCGTCTATTCTCTGGCAGTGTGGTGCAGCCTGTCATAGGCGATCCGACAAGGCCAGCAGGCTATGCAGCATTCAGTATAGAGCGTGACGCTGCTGTAAAGCCTAGGCAGATACCAGATCCAGAGGCTGTAATCAACGATCGGACTTTTCCAGACCATGACGGAGAGTCGGCACAGGGCAAGGTCTACCCTTTTGTTTTTGGCGTGCCTAGAAGCAAAAGAGACACAGGACAGGCCACCAGCTACAACAGAGGCAGCACGCCTGCTTATGCGGTTAAAGTGCTGACTCGTGGCAATGATATGCGCATGCTGATCGCTGGCCATCCAGTAGCAGCCACCAGTGTGCTAGTGCAGAGCTATGACGGCACCACAGCCACCATAAATGTACAGCAGGATACAGACGATCTAGGCAGGATCTATAGCTATGTACAGATCTATGATCAGGCTGTGGGTAATCCTCTGGTGATGAAGCCGAAGACCATTGACGACATATCAGCAGGCCTATTCTCCACAGCAGCAGTACACACGACAGTACCGCATGGATTCGCAGAGGGTGTGGAGATCGTGATCTACAATACGAACAGCACGCCCGACTACATCGGAGATCAGCAGGCTGTAGCGATAATCGATCCTGCTGGCACTGGTATCACAAATGCTGAATATTTTCACATCTATGGCAGCTCACCACCTACAGTAGACGGCACCAGCGGCAAGGTAGGACGCAAGCGGGAGTCTGACTTTTTTATGTATGTGCAGTGGGATGACACAGCAGGCGGCTACCCGAATCCCTATGGCAATGGCGTGCTAGAGGGTGGCGCAGATGTCTGCCGATTCTTCTTACAGGAGTCTGGTGTGCTGGTAGACCATGCAGCGTGGCAGGCTGCCAGCGGGCTGCTGAATGTCTACAAATTTGCAGGCTACATTAACGAGCCTGTGAGTCCTATTGAGTGGTTAGAATCAGAGATTGTAGCGTATCTGCCTTGTGAGATACAAAACGGTGCAGATGGCTTGCGCCCAGTGCTGAATCTGCTGTACATGTCATACTACACACGCCCGACAGAGATCACCAGAATAGTAGCTGACTCAGACTGGCAGCAGGTAGGCCCACTGCAGAGTGTGACGGATCCTAGCCAGATCTACAATGTGGTACAGATGCGCTATGGCTACACAGTGGCTACTGATGATTACACATACAGCCTGACAGCAGATCCTGATCTGCCCAGTGGCGTCGACAATATATTGACCAGCCAGCAGGTAGACAGTTATAGATCGTATGGCAGACGCAGCACCACAATAGAGACGCCATATATTTTTAACCTGTCCACAGCAGGGCGTGTGGTGCGTGATCTGCTCCTGCGGTCTACTAGTCCTGTCATGATCTGCGAATTCGAAGCAGCCCAGCACTATGGCTGGCTACAGCTGGGCCAAGTGATAGCCCTAGACGCTGCAGATCTGTATCTGTCTAATACGCTCTGCCAGATAGTGGCCAAAGAGTGGCAGCCAGCAGGCGTGTGGCGCTTCACACTGCACATATCATATGATCAAAACCTAAATAATAGAGAGGAGCCAGAATGAGACCAGCAATACTAGATAGAGTCGAGGCCGCAGGCTACAAAGTGTTTTCAGCAGGCGACTACGATCTAAACTTGATCGGTGTACGCACCAGCCAGAAAATAACTAATGTTTTCGATGATGAATTTCACATCTGCTATCTGGAGCAGGGCCAGTGGCAGCATTTGCAATTTGCATGCACCACAGATGCAGGCACATACTGGATCGAGAATCCAAGCAGAGTCGAGGGTACAGCGATCTTAAAGGCTGGCCAGTGGCGTGGCTGCTGGACATTAGGCACACACAAAGGCTATGAAGCTTTGCAGCAAATAAAGCCAGTGACAGTGTGGCGTGACGCTAATAGAGACATGGAGATCGACCACGACAGCAGCCAGTCTGGAGTCTTTGGAATCAATATACACAGAGCAAATAGCAGTACTATTAGCATGCGTGTTAATAAGTGGTCAGCTGGCTGCCAAGTGATAGCCGATCCTGCAGACTTTAAGGTGCTGATCCACTTGTGCAAAAAGCAGATCCAGCAGTGGAATTGGAATACATTTACCTATACACTACTAGAGGATTAGTCATGGACGAATCTATAGCCGTCACACCACCACCACCAGCAGAGCAGGGTTTCAATATGGGATACATGGAGCTACTTACAGGCCCACTGTCAGCACTGGCGCTGGCTATCATTATGATCTACACCATAGGCCGCTGGCTGGCTAAATTTGTCCCTACTGTGGTAGCAAAATACATGGAGCAGACAGACAAGACGATCGAGCAGCTAGACAAGCTGAATACATCAATGCAGGAGCACAGCGATCGGTGTAACCAGCAGACAGAAGCCATAGTAGAGAAGGTGCGCAGCACCAGTGCAGGGCTGCACGCACGCCTGAACACGATCGAACCTATGATCATAAAAATAGAAGCGAATCAAAGTAAAAGCCCACCAGATCAGTTATAAATCTGGTGGGCTTAGAGATTCTGAGTCTGATGTGTAAGGGAGCAAGGCCAGTTTATTCTGGCCTTGTGTTCTTTTTCCACTGCCACACCAGCCACCACAGCAGGCGCTGTGCTATTGTCGCTCTGTAGACTGTGTGAAATAGGCGTCTGACCTGTCGAGTATCTACCAGTGCTGTGTGTGCACCAGCTGTAGACCAGCCAAAAAAGAATCGCACATTATCCATAGAGACACTGGCCATGGGCAGGTGTTCACGACACAGAGTCACAGTATCGATCTGGTGACCAGATAGGCGCCACACATCACCAGCACGCTGCATGGCTGCTTTGATCTGTCGTATATCGAATTGCACATTGTGCCCTACAATAGTGCAATTCTGCAGGCGTGACGCTACACTACTGGCGATCTGCTGCCATGTCGGTGCGCTGGCCCAGAGCTCTGGATCATAGCCGTTGACTCGTAGGGCGTATTTGCTGGCCATCTGCATGCGCTCTGGATCCGGCTTGATCTTACTATGGAAGGTATCGATAACCTGACCGTCCACCTCTAAGATTATGCAGATCTCTAAAAGCTCTGCCTTGTCTGGACTCAGGTGGCTGGTCTCTGTGTCTAAATATGCGATTCTCATGTCACACCTAGAAGGGGGGAGTCTTGTTAAAATCATCATAGCGCTGCAGCACTAGACAATTATCAGCACGAAACACAGACGGCTTTTCCTGTTTCCAGAAGTACAGCGCATTGTACTGCACGCCATCTAGCAAAAGGCTACCTTTTACAGGCACAGTGTGATCATGTAGCTGCATGTTAATATCGTGCGTGACCATAGGCCGTATGGTGCGCTCTAGATAGCCTGCAGGCGGATACTGCACGCCCACAGGCATTAGATCCATATTGAGTACACGCCATAAAAAAGGGTTATACTCGCACTGTACCAGCACATAGGGCGCCCACAGACGCCACAGTGCTTTGTACTCTGCATTTGCTTTGTAGTGGTTTATGTCTTGATTGTAGATCATAGCTCTATGCTCCCCTCTGCTACTGCTGCGTCAAATCGATCGAAATAGGCAGAGCTGGGCCACTGCAGTGGATCGGGCTTGCTATTTGCACGACAGTAGCGCTGCACCACAGCTAGGCCACCATACTGCTGCGCCCAGCGTCGAACCTCTGCAGCATTTAGATCGCCATCCTGATCGGGGTCTACGCCTCTGGCTACCAGCATGAGCTGTATTAGTGCGTATTTAAGCGCCATTGTCATGGCTTTAGGTAGTGCCTTGTCTTGTGAGTCAGCACCAGAAGCTGCTACGACTATGTCTAGAGACTCGCCAGAGGTATGCAGGCATTTATATGTGACCAGTAAATCATAGCGGTATAGTTTGCCAGATTCTGCCAGTTTTAACACCTCTACATTAGCTGGTGCAAGTACTAAACCATGCGCCATAAATGGCTGGCGAATAGCAGATATGATCTCTGCCTCTGATGTGAATTTATATTTGTGATGACTATTGACACTGTCTTTAGATACTAGCCCTACATCCTGCATGGCTAAATTAAGAGCTTCAATTATTTGTTTCATGGTCTGTTATCCTTTTTGCTACTGGTATTTAAAAGCTGTAATGAATTTATGGCCTTTTTCGAAGCCATAGTGATCATAGATATAGATCGTGCAGTCTATTAGATTTTTGCTGTTAGCCACTGATACAGAGTATTGTTGTGCTGTTTTCAGGTCACCACTGTAGCTGAATGGTGATATTGCAAAAGTGTTAGTTTTATTGTAAAAAATATTGATTATGTATTTTTTCATTGTCTGTTTGTCCTATGGTTTATCTGTGTAATTATTTGGTTTTTGTTTTAAGTGTGTCTGCAATGCACGAGCATAGATCCACAGCTTGTCCAGCTGAAAAACAGTCAGATCTGTTTTCGCCAGTATGCGATCTATGTCTGCCTGCACATCCAGACCTGACAGCTGTAGCTGGTACAGCACCACCAGCAATTGCGGTACCGTATTTGCTGCGCCTAGCATTTTGGCTATTTGTTCTGGTGTGTACATTTTCGACTCCTGTGCTGCTGATCAAATTTTACGCAATCTGCTAGTACTTGTCTGGCTACATAATAAGGCACACATAGACCAGATACACATAAACAGATCGCAAGTCGATCAAGGCTGTCATTTTTTGGTAGTGAACGGCCCATAATCCAATTACATATAGTGGACTCGTCTACGCCTACCTGAATGGCTGCAGTTAGAATCTTATGCCCTTCAAGATTCATCCAATTCGCCACTATGGCCGCTAGTAGTGTAGGCGAGTCCTGATTCATAGCTACCATGGTAGCACCAGCTGCTGGTTTTCGCGGTAGTATTCATCACGCGCCCACTGCACACGACCATGGATAATAGGCAGATAATCTGCTGTCAGTTCACAGCCTACACTGTGGCGATTCTCCAGAGTAGCTGCAGCCAAAGTAGTACCAGAGCCAGCAAAAGGATCAAGCACTGTGCCACCCTCTGGTGTGACGAGACGCACCAGCCAGCGCATTAGTTTTAATGGCTTGACTGTGGGGTGTATGTTTCGAATCTCTGCAGCAGTGCGCCCAGCACCAGCACGCGGATTATTTAGGCCTGCACTGCCGTCTGTGCGGCCTACAGCCTCTGCACCTGTCGTAGGCTCTAAGTGTTCTAATCCCTGCTCTTTTTCGGCTCTGCTGGGCTTTGCACATTGGTAGATATTTGCAGGCCATCTGCCTAATTTATTAGCATAATTTACATTTTGTCTATTATCACCAATTGGCACACCACCACCAATTCTTACATTAGCCATTGATCCATCTGAACGACTAGCAGAACGCCCATAATTTTCTTGTGGCCCTACCCAGCAGGGATCGCCATAGGCGAATCGGCAGCCGTCTATGTTTATGGCGCCTGTAGCTGTGGCTAGTACTTGCTTAGCTATGCTGCCTGCCTCGATCGGCTTGCGTGCCAGTATTGCAGGCTCCTGCGCAGGTTTTAAGGCTGTGCCGTAGCCAGACCAGAATATAGAGTCTGAGTCTTCAAGCTGTGAGACGATATTTAGCGACTTAGGAAAGCCACTAAAGTACAGCCAGCTGATCATGTCTCTGATCTCGAAGCCTGAGTCCTCTATGGCGCAGGCTATTCTGTGTACAGTGCGTGTGCCGCCAAAGGCCACGAGATGGCCGCCAGCTTTGAGGACTCGCAGACATTCTCGCCACACATCTGTTTTAAATGCAATGTCGCCACCATCCCAAGTCTGGCCCATAAAACCACGACTCGCACGAGCGTAGACACCTGTCTCTTTTATGTTAATTGGTGCTGCGTCTGGCTTGCCTAGTCGCTTGACAATGCTCTGCAGGTGGTAGGGCGGATCACACACCACAGCGTCTATGCTGCCGTCTGGAATCTCTTTCAATCTGTCTAGACAGGAGCCATACAGAACACGACAGCTAGGCGTGTGCAGCTCGTTAAGTTCTATTGCTTCGAAATGCTTATCCATTGCGCACCTGTACTGTAGCAAAGGCCCACAGAAGCGCCACACAGATGGCTGCCATAATTACCCACTGCAGCTGCAGAGCCTGACTCCACAGGTGGATTTGAATTACTAAATTGGTCATGTTTTTGTCCTAGGTTTATACACAGCAAAATGCTGCACCTGTATATTACTGCAATTGTTGAGTATTGACAACACAAATATTTAGCAGTACATTGTAGAAGCATATTAACCATAGGAGTCACCATGACACTACACGCATGGCTGCAGCAGTTTATAGCGCAGCACGAAATTACCTACACACAACTTGCAGACGCTACTGGGATCAACAGAGGCAGCTTAAACAAATACATACATGGACAGCACCAGCCTACTGTGCCCACTATCGGCAAAATAGCAGACGGACTGGCTAAGCTCACAGAGGGCGATAAAGACAGCCTAATGCTGCAGATGGTGACTCTGTGTCTGCAGTAGTCCACCCGATTCTGCTGATCTCTGGTGATCCTGTCGCTGCACCTCGACCACGAGTCACCAGCAGAGGGATCACCTACATGCCAAAAAAATACACCGACTACAAAAAAGCAGCCATCGCACAGCTACAGGCCCAGTGGACTGCAGAGCAGATTACAAAGGCCAGCAGTGTGGTGCTGTCGTATGTATTTAGCCGTCCAAAAAGCACGCCCAAAAAGCGCACAGCCAGAGCGCCAAAAATAACGAAGCCAGATATAGACAATTTGATCAAGTCGACTCTAGACGCTCTGGTAGACTCTGGCGTGCTGAAAGATGACAATATAGTGTACGAGATCAGAGCCACTAAACACATAGCAGGCATAGCAGACGATCCACACACACAAATATCAATTATTAGCCAAAAATGAAACAGGCCTACACTGCGTAGGCCTGACCAAATTAACCAAGGATAACAATGACTAATAAAATAGCCAATAACAGTATAACACAATTATACGAGCACCTTGATCGCTTATTCGACTACACAGAAGGACTGATCGAATTGCGACCATGTAAAGATGTAGGCTCTGGCATTGACTCTGCTGCACGCAGATGGCTAGAGCTAGAGGAATTTAAGCAAAAAGTACCCAGCATTATAGACTATTGCAGGCGTAATTATCTGGCATGCTGTATAGGTCTGCTGCCACGCACTGCAGCTGGTGGCACTGCAGAGTATGTAGAGTCAGGCTGTGTCGTATGGGCAGACTGTGACGACAAAGATTTTAAGGGCGGCAGAGCAGAGATTTACAAAAAGATAGAATCGCTATATCCAGAGCCTAGTGCTGTGGTGCGCTCTGGTGGTGGGCTGCATGTTTACTACTATCTGGGTGAAGATACGCCAGCAGACGAGATAGAAGAGGCTAACAGACGACTCGCTGCTTTGATCGGTGGCGACAATGTCCACGATCGGGCCAGAGTACTGCGCCTGCCTCTGTCATACCACTGCAAAGATCCGCAAAAGATCTACCGCCTGCAATTTGTTAGCCAGAATCACACAGAACACAGCATATTAGACCTTCTAGACGAATGGCCAGAGGTAGCAACCAGCCGACCTGTGGAAATAGCCAAAATACAGCACATTGCTACTGCTGGACTCAGTGCACAGATCAAAGCACTAATGGAGCGGTTTATAACAATCAGAGATCTGTGGGCTGGCATAGGTAAGGCGACAGGCGATCAAACAGGATCAGGCTATGACTATGCTGTGGCTAGAGAGCTGATCTGGTATGGTGCTGATCCTGCAGAGGTGGCAGACGCCATAGCCTACAGAGTACAGGAGCGTGGAAAAAGCAAGCCAGATAAATACTACGCACGCACAGTAGGCCGTGCTGTGGCAGATGTCGCAAGGTTTAAACGAGCACAGGCAGAGTCTGCAGCAGTGCTAGATGGTCAGACACCAGAGACAGAGGCAGACCAGCAGACCACAGATCAGCTGGTCTGCTATCCAGAAGGGCATAAACGAGCTGGCGAGCTTATCAAGAATCTACACAATGTGGTTACCATACTGAGCACAGATCCTAGGTGGATAGGCAAGATCCGATACAACTCATTTAAGCAGCGAATAGAGATCGACAGCCACAGCATAACAGACACCACCAGCACAGCCATGCGACTCTGGCTGTATCGTGCCTATGGTCTACAGGTGGCTAAAGACATGATGATCGACGCCATCGAACACACAGCACAGCAGAATCACTATCATCCAGTACAGCAGTATCTGCTAGATCTTCAGTGGGATGGTGTGCAGCGCATAAATACATGGCTGTACAGGCTCATGGGTGCCGAAAATACGCCACTTAATGCAGAGATCGGCACACGCTGGCTAGTGCAGGGCGTGGCTCGTATTTTGACTGCTGGCGCACAGACAGACGGCTGCCTGATTCTGCAAGGTGCACAAGGCATAGGTAAGTCTAGCGCCTTGCGTATTTTGGCTAGGCGGCAGGAGTGGTACAGAGACTCGTTTATTGACATCCGAACAGGCAGAGACGCCTACAGCAAATTAGCTGGCGTCTGGATTTATGAGTTTCCAGAGCTGCAGAGCACCAGAGGCAGAGACAATAACAGTGTAAAAGCCTTCTTAACACAGCACACAGACACCTACAGGCCAGCGTATGCCAGATACGAACAAGAGGTGCCTAGGCAGGTCATATTTGCAGGCACTACAAACGACATAGAGATCCTGAACGATCCGACAGGCAGCAGACGCTACTGGATCGTCAAGTGTGGCGCCTGTCATTTCGACAAGCTTAGAGCAGAGGCAGACCAGCTGTGGGCAGAGGCTGTGCACATCTATAATACATGGTCAGATCCTACCAGATGGGCATGGCTTCTAGATCCCAAAGTACTGCAGGCTATGGCAGAGGTGCACGCAGAACACCAGCAGGTTGATACATGGATAGAGTACATACAGTGCTGGGCAGAGACACACGAAGGACTACAGCAAGGCGCTACTGTGGCAGACATCCTGCAAAATGCCATAGGCATAACGCCAGATCGCCAGAACCGTAGCACCAGCATACGACTAGGCACACTGCTGTCTAATATGGGCTGGTCTAAGAACCGAAGATCGATCAATGGCAGCAGAGTCTGGCTCTGGTATCCTCCACATGATAAGTAGCCTATAGCTTACAAGGTATGTAAGTGGGTTGACTGGGCCGCCATCTGCGAGATTGGCGGCCCTTTTACTTTTAGGTGGATCTATCTGCCCATTACTCTGGCCAATGTGGGGCAACATTAGCCACCCAAAAAAATGCAGTTTAAAAGCCCTTTTGGCTTAAGTGGCTAATCTGCCTTTTTAAATTCATAAGAAAAAGAAAAAAGGTAATAGGATCAAAAAGTAAATTTAATGGTTTTTAGGTGGCAGGTTAAGCCATCTCGCTAGATGTGTGACGAAAACGCAGTAACAAAGGGCGTTTTATTGGGTGGCTAATGTGTGGCCAATGTGGGGCAGATATGGCCAGTTTTCAAATACTTTCATTTAGGTGTTGCACACTTACAACAAATACCCTATACTGTTTATACAGCATGACGCTGTGAATAACCGAGAGTAACAACATGATTAATACAACCACACAGACATACGAATACAATCCATCTGGCAGCAGAGATCTAGAGCGTCGCATTTACACAAGTCTACGAAATAGCAAGATCGATAAGCATATCAAGCGCCTGATCGTAGAGTGCACAGGATCACAGCCTGCAGAGATTGACTACATCACTGCTGGATCAGGTCATTACTTTCCAGTAGTCAAGTGCACAAATAACAATGTTTATGTGATTGATTTTGGTCTGTATGAGCTGCAAATTGTGCGTGAGGGCTACACCAGAGGCGAGCTGTCCGATCTATGCAACCACATGCGCCAGTGCTGGTCAATGCTGGGTATTTAATACCTAGCCTGTCTGGCGGTGTGTGCCGCTACTGATGAGTTCAAAAGGACGAAACAGGCAACCAATAACCAAAGAGTAACAACATGACCAATAACGAAGTAATCCAAGCCGCTAAAACCTTCTTTGCAAATACGCCAGCTGTTAAGCCTAGTTGGAAAAACATAACTACCACAAGGATTCACCCATCAGAGATCAAGACAGGAGATCTGATGACAACTAATGGCTACATCATCAAGGTAACAGACATAAAAGTTTATGCAGCGCCATCACATAGCACTACAAATTTACCTGTTTATGTTGTCTCTGGTTTATATGTCGCAGGTGACTTAGATAACTACAAATTCATGTGTGATTATACACCTTGTGGTCGAGTCCGAACACATATCAACGGCATACAAGGCAATGAGATCGCTACATGGACTCGAGTGGATAGCATGTAAGACACAAGGCCCTACGGGGCCGCCTGTCGTGCGGTGTGTGCCGCCCCTGACGAGTTCAAAAGAACGAAACAGGCAACTAATAACCAATAGGACAACAGACCAATGAACATCGATAACCTAGAAGAAGCAATACAGATCCTGTGCCAGTTTGCCAAGCTGACACGCATAAACACACTAGAGATCTCTGCAGCACTTGCCTGTGTGGCCATCTATCACACAGATAGCGATGTACGCAAGCGTGCAGCACACGCACTCTACATCGTAGATAAGCACATCGAAACAGCAGAGCGTACGAACAGCATACCAGCTGCCTATCATGCCATGCTGGTGGCCTTTAAACTACACGATCTATAGACACAGGAGAACAGACCAATGGTTAATATAGAGCAGATCGGGCCAATGACTTATATAATCACTGTGCCATATTATGAAAATCAGAAGATACTTTTGAGAGATCGTTGTAAGTATCTCATGTATTTTAACGATGCTACAGACTACATTGTAGGGCTTTATAAGCGATACAGATGTGTAGCAGAGTACAAATTAATCTTGATAGTGAACGATTAGACACAGGAGAACAGACCTACAGGGCCAGCCACAGTGCTGGCCTTGTTACTTTTTGCCCATAAAGAACAGCAGCACGACTCTACAGCCACTGTGCGGATCTACGCTGTGCACTGCTGGGCTGTAGCCACTATCTGGATGGCTGGGCCACACATACAGGCTGCAGTAGTGCTCTGCAGGTGTGACGGTTAGATCTTCGAACTTGACCACACCACCAGAGCAGAGCGCAGGATCTGACACCAGCACACTGGCAGACCACTTACACCATGCCATATGATTAGGCTGCCAGCCCTTCGAGGTGAACACACAGCCATCTGCATGTTGTTTATGGCCTCTGGTATTCTGCTCCAGAGCTATGTAGCTAGGCGCATGGTCAACAATAAAAGGGCCTGTCACCTGTTCAATAAGATCTAGGCAATGCTGGATCACAGGTAGCTGCCAGTGCTGCCGCTGTAACTTTTGACCAGCGATCCGTTTATGCAGGTCAAATAGATCTGCTGCCTGCTGTGGCGTTATGGCGTTGCTAAATTTTTGGATCACTGTCGCACCTGGATCGGAAAAATTTTTTTAGCGGTCACGCTCGATCGCTCTCAGTGTACGAATAGCCCACCTGCGCCCTGCTGTGCCACCCCACGCCAGCCAAGCCTGCCATGCTTTACTGGTTCGACTCTTGTCTGCCTTGCGTGTACGATTTTCCATGTCGTTATCATGACGAGCGAACCACGCCACCATAGTGCGCAGCAAGTCTACAGAGACAGGAGTCCCGCTTATTAGCTTGCGTGCTGTGTAGTAGCCTGTGCTGGGCTTGCCATCCTCACCGACCATAGCCTTGCGACTCTTCGGTAGGCTTGCTCTGGTATCTAGCGCACGCTGTGCCGCTCTGCGCACATTTGCTGGTGGTCTTCGATCTACTGCCATGTCTGACTCCATATGCTATAGACACTACATAGCACAGGAGTCACCATGGCGCAGTACATACGCATATCTGGAAGATCGGCAAATGAGAGAATAGAAGCAGCCATACCAAGACTGCTGCGCAATAGCAGACGAGTCCACAATAGGAAGCAGGCCACAGCAGTAGCCATACGCATGGAGTCACAAGGCAGACTGAAAGACAACGGCACCACGATCGCACCAGCTAAGCGTGGCGGACTTGTAGGGCCAGCAGGACAGGCAGCCAGAGCACTGCTAAAGGTCGGCATACCTGCAGCGACCATTACCAGAGCAAAACCACAGCGGCCAGTGGTCTATGACAATGCTGTACAGCTCGCCAGCAATCTACGAAAGAGCAAGCGGAACAGAAGAATAAAGGGAGAGTGATCTTGTCATATAG
>BCSF01000175.1_pt1 | contig 30010 bp, 33 predicted proteins | sample 1016431 | NCBI WGS metagenome assembly BCSF01 (sample SAMD00045685;SAMD00045686;SAMD00045687;SAMD00045688;SAMD00045689;SAMD00045690;SAMD00045691;SAMD00045692;SAMD00045684;SAMD00045690;SAMD00045691;SAMD00045692;SAMD00045684;SAMD00045685;SAMD00045686;SAMD00045687;SAMD00045688;SAMD00045689, study... | reverse complement strand
GTGTATTGCCTGGGTATGTTGTTCGGTAGCGTCTGAGGTGTATCAGTGACATCTGTTTTCGTGCCCGGGCTGAACGCCACGGTATCCACCCGGCTGTCAGGGTCCTCGAGGGTCCAGGTGCCATCTGTGAGGTCAATCTCGTCAAGTGCGATGTCTTGCAGGCCGGTAGAGACCACACGCTCGGTAAATGACACAGTGGTTGTCAGGCCGTCTTTGGTGGCTGTGACCTTGACCTGCACAGATTCACCATCAGCCCCACCTGCAGGGGCTGTCCATGATGGAGTAGTGCCTGTACTGCCCGTCACTGTGATGCTGCTATTGTCGCTCGCTTTCTTCACTGTGGTGAGCAGCGTGGCACCGTCTGGATTGCTGATGCTCAGGGCGCGTGCACCGGCTGTGACTGTGTAGCCGCTGCCATTGGTGCGACCGGTCACAGTCAGGCCAGGGGCTGTGCCTCCACCTGGTGCAGCTCCACCACTGGCACCGGATGCAGGGTCAAAGCAGGGGGTGATGGGCATGACTCACTCCTGCCAGAAGCATTCAGAACCAGTGAACACCGGGTTGCTGGTGGCGTCATCCACCTTGACGAACAGGTACAGCGTACCGTTGCCAGGGCCGCCCAGGTCTTGCCACAGGGGCATATCTACGCTGAACATGGCACACTTGGTGGTTGCTGTTGTGATGCCTGCTACCAGGTCTGCTTCTGTGTCGGGAACCAACACAATGTCACCGGCTGCATCCTCACACAGTCGGATGGTGACCTTGGTGGCACTGGCTGCACTGGTGAGCACTACCTGCAGGCCATTGATGATGCCCCGGAAGTTGACGGCCCGCATACTATCGGGCAGGCCTGCGAGCAGGTCATGGGCGTGCACTGCAGTGAGGTTGAAAGCTGTGCCCACTGCTTCGGTACCCGTGACCGGACTGTGGTGCAGGAAGTGTGTAATCTTGGTGGCCATCTCGTATCTCCATTTCTCGGACTGACTACGCGCCCTAATTCTAGCACTCAGTAGTGCCCAGCACCTCTGCAATCTGCCCCACTTGCCTGCGCCGCACTTCCTGAGGGTCTGCGACCGGTGCACGCTCGAGCAGGGCACCGGCTACCGCTTGACCTGGTGTTCTGGGTGCGAGCTCCTGGGCATAGATGCGCTCAGGCTCCCTGCCCGGTTTGAACTCAAGACCTGCAGTGCCACCTACCAGGGCCTTCTCTATGGCCTCAGGGGTCAGTCCTCGCATGTACTTGAGCATCTGCAGCCCTTCATCACTGGGCTCGAAGACCTTGTAGAGGGGCAGACCCCTTTCATCCCTGCCCCACAGCAGGTGCGGCATGCCCTTGGGCACACGGGTCCAATATTGGGGAAGCTCTGGATGCTTCACCTCGTCTGGGGGTGGCAGGTCTTTGGGCTTGAACAGCCGTTCGAACCAATCCCAAGCCCCAGTCTCTCTGCCCATGTCTGAATGGTGGGCATACAGCGCAGCTGCCCAAAACATTTGCTCATCACTGATGGGGGCTGCCCCCTCGATGCCCTGGGTGCTGTAGTCCGCCCCTGTGGCCCTTGCTACGCTGGCATCCCAAGCAGCCAGCACAGCCGGTAGCGCAGCATCTGTGAGGGCTCGGGTGATGGTTTCAGTGCCCTGCACCACCTGGTGGGCAGTGTCACCGGCCTGCTGAGCACCCGAGACAATACGCTTGAGGTCACCCACCAAGAGGTCACCCTGCCGAGCCATACCCAGTGCCACCTCTGCAGGGGCGAAGATGGGCACCTCAGGCCCAAAGTAGACCCCATCACCTGCAGTCACGATGCCCAAGCTCTTGAGGCTCTTGTCACCATGCAGATTGTAGGGGTCTTGCGCTCGAGCCTGCTGCAGCTTTGCCTTGACAACAGTGCGCGCCTTGTCTGGGTTGGCCATGATTGCCCGGGCAAGCCCGGTGTAAAGCTTGGTGTTGCCTGCCGCTGTGGCGTACACCCTGCCCAGCACATTCCTGATGGGGCCTGGCACTTCTGAGTAGTCGAACAGTGCACGCCGGGCATAGGCTGCAGCAGCCTCAGGGGTGCTGCCCTTGAGCAGCTGGGCCTCGAAAGCAGCCTGCCGCATGCTGTGCTCGATGGCTTCAGCAGTCCGGGTATAGAAGCTCTTGTCAAGGGGGTTTAGCTCTCGCTTGACCACACCCTCAAGCGGTCCCTCTGCTGCTCGTCTGGTATCCCTGAGGATGTCATCAGCGATGCTGCCCACACGCTGTGACTCAATGGTGCTGTAGCCAAGCCCCAGCTGCTCACCCAGGTCATTGAGCTGCTTGCCGGTATAGTACACCCCATCATTGGTGGTGAGCCCACCCCCATAGATACGCCGCTTGAGCAGCCGGTCTGTGATGTCTGCTGACTCTTTCAGACCGACTGTGAGCAGGGGGGTGAGTGCCTGCCGGAATAGCGCATAGGGAAAGCCGACCACATTGGGCAGGACATAGCCATATGTGGCATTCGTTGTAATGTTGCGGCGCCCGGTACCAATGGCCAGCTGCGCAAGCTCAGCAAGGGCAGTCTGCAGGGCGCCCCTGGCTCTGGGGCTGATGCCCTCAATGAACTGCGCAAACTCTTCGCCATTCTCAGCGAGCACCCGCTCAGCGTGGCTTGCCCGCACATCGTAGACCCTCTGCCGCTGGATGTCTCCACTGCGCAGCCTTGGCACCTCTCGAGCTACTGGCTCACTCAGGGCCGATACCAAACGCTCAGCCCCTGCAGGGCGCTCCCCTGCCCGTCTGGTGAGGGCTTCTACAGCGCTGCCCAGCTGCTCAGTGTACCTGCCCTGCGCTGCAAGTGCTTTCTTTGTGCCCTCGTCTACCGCCACCTTGAGCATGGCTTTCTGGTAGTCGGGTGCCAGCCAGGAAGTGAACCGGGAAGTGCCGCGCACCCCTGCAATCCCTGGCACGTTGGCTTTCATCAGGGCTTGGTCAACTGCACGCACTGCATCAACTGTGGGCATGTTCATGGGTGACAGGCCTGTGGTAGGCACCAGGCCCCTGTCTTTGGCAAGCTCGAGCAGGCGCATGCCTTTCTCTTCATCGCCATAGATGGCGCCCATGACCTTCTCCCAGGCCTGCTGGGTGCCCATGGGCTCAGGTGCTTTGGCAAGCTCTTCTACAAGGATGCCATCTACTGCAGCATCAGCGTTCCCGAGCTCGCGAGACTTGGCAGCCATGCGCTGCCCAATGCGGCGTAGTTCCGTCTGTGCTGCAGACCGGATGGCCTGCCGTGCACGGGCTACTGCTGCAGTCTCCTGCTCAAGGAAGCGACCACCCAGCAGCACAGCCTTGGCCCTACGTGCAGCAGGGGTCTGCAGGGCTCGGCTCTTTGTCAGTAGCTCAATGCCCTGGGTTTGCCCCTCGAGGTACATCTGCGCCGCTGTGAGGTCTCGGGCAAGCCGCGCCTGCTTGGGTGCCTCACTGATGGCATGGGCATCCTCGAGCAGGGTAGTGGCCTCCCTGCGCAGGGTAGTGGGCACGTCTGCCCAGTTGTCATACTGCTTGAGCTGCTGGCCTACTGCATCCGGCAGCCGGTCAATCACATCCTGAGGGCTGCCCCCAAAGACCTGCCGACGGAACCGCCCAAGGGATGCGCGCATGGTGGGCTCGAAGACTCGAGGCACACCCACGTTGCTGGTGACCATGACCACATCATCCGGCACATTGAGCACCAACTGCCGCCCAAAGTAGGCCGTGTTCTCACCCAGGATGGGCGCCACATCTCGCACAATCTGCGCAGGGGTGTCACTGGTGGGCTTGATGGCCTGGATGGCTCGGGTGGCTGTGGCTTCATCGAGCGCCCCAGACTTGAGCACATTGGTGGCTACCTTCCGGGCTACCCGTCCATCAGCTGCACGGCCTGGTGTCACTGCTGCTGCGATGTCTGCTACCGGGTTGGCCACACCCAGTGCAGCAGCCTGCGCAGCCTTGGTGAGCTTGCCCTGAGGCTTGGCAGCCTGTACGGCATTGGTTGCCTCGATGAATGCTTGGGAGGCCTTTGCTGCCCCTGCATCTACCTTGGCCAGCTTTGCAAGACCCTTGGCTCCCTTGGCAGCAGTGCCAGGGCCTGCAGGCATGAAGACCTCACCCAGACTGCCCGCATAATACGCGGCATCAGGGTCACCCCACACGCTTGCATACCAGTCGCGCACTGCAGGGGCATCATTGAACTCATCACCCATGGTGCGGCCTGCGCCTACATTCCGTGCAATCCGGCTGACCTCTGCATCGATGAACCCTTGGAAGTCCTCGAGAGGGTTGGGCACCTCGACTACTGCCACAGTCCTGCGCCCCTCAGGGTCAAACGTGGTGAGCTTGCGCGTCTGGGAGGTGGTTGCCACACCCGGTGTAGGAACAGCAACCTGAGGCACAGCCTTGACAAAGTCCTCAAACTGCTGCCCAAGCTCAGGGTCTACTGCCCCCAGCAGCTCGCGCCCTGGCTTGGTGACGAACCCCAGAGGGTAGACCACATCAGGAATACCCAGGGTGCGCCGGGCCTGAGCGATGGCAAACCCCAGGTCATCCGGGTCAACCGGTACCCCGTTGGCATCCACCTCGTAGCCGAGCCCTCGAAAGTAGCCCTCCCCAGCAAGGGCAGACACCCACCCCAACGTCGAGCGCAGGGCTGCCCCCAGCTCGGTCTCAACTACCCCAGCCGTCTCGTCTGCTTGGGTGAGGATGCCCGAGATAAGAGGGCCAGCAAACTCAAACGCGCTGACCTCTTCGCCTTCAGCTACCCGACGGTCAATCTCAGCCTGCTGGGCTGCAATCTTCTGCCCCACCTGCCGGGCAGACTCAGCCCCGAGCACAGGCTGCAGGGCAAAGGTCTCAGTGACTTCCTGCTCAGGGGTGGGCGCACCCAACTGGCCTGCAACCCTGCGCTCAGTCAGAATCTCACCAGAGGGCAGCACAGCCGGTATCTCTTCCTCAATGATGGCACTGGGCCGGAACAGTGGGAAGCCCTCAGGGTCTACGCGCCTGGGCTCTTCCCTGCCCGGCTGAATCACCTGCTGTGCCTCTCGGGCCTGCTTGGCTCTCTCTCTCTCGAGCAGGCGCGCACGTTCCCCAGCGATGTCACCCTCTTTGATGAAGGCCTGCCGTGCTTCCAGCTCCTGCACAGCAGCAGCCTGCGCCGCTTCCTCTCGCGCCTGTGCAAGCTCCGCGGCAGGCGGAATGGCAGCGATGGGCTCAGGGGTAGGCGGAGCAGGCCGGGCAGGGATGCCAGGAAGGATGCCCTGCTGTCTCAGAATGGTGATGACTTCCTGCTGTGAGAGGTCATCAGGGAACTCATAGACGGTATCGCCTACCTCGTAGTCCATGGGCTCACCTACTCAAACTGCTGGGTTTGTGGGTTCCACTTCAAGCGCTTTGGGGCAGGCTCGGGCGCAGGCGCAGGGGGCTCAGCCTCACCGGCTGGGGCTTCTGCTGTGATGGTGGTTTCACCCAGCACCACCCGCTCAGGCTCAGCTCGAGGGGCAGGGGGTGGCGCAGGCGGCAGAGGCTGCCCACCTGCCAAGACCTGCTCAATGGACTTGAAAGCTGTGGTGCCTGGTGCTGCCAGCCTGATGGGCTTGCCTTTCTCGTAGACTGCATAGCCCCTGTCCGTCTTCCGATACAGGAAGTTGGGGTCTGTGGGGTCTCGCACAATCTCAGACACTGCAGGCGCAGGGGCAGCGGCAGCAGGCTCGGGTTCATCGAGATCGATACGCCGGAACCTTGAGGGTTCATCGAGCAGGGCCAGCTCAGGCTTGGGAGGTCCAGCCTCTGGCCTGCTCAGGCGCTTGGTGAAGAATGCCTGCTGGTCAAACTCTTCCTCGAGCGCTGCAGTGATTTCAGCGTCTGCTTCTGCCGCCTGCTCTTCTCGTCTCGCTGCAGCCTCTTGGGCTGCTCGCTTGAGCTCTCGCTGCGATGGGTTGGCCAGGTTGGTGGTGCTGTACTCTTTCTCAGCCAGTGCGAATGCAAGCGCTTCCTGCAGGTCATCACCCTTGAGCGCTTTGCCCAGCTGCCGCTCGAGCTTGGTGATGTCGTAGGGGCGCCCTGCTGCATCGAGCTGCCGCACCAGGTCACGGGCAAGCCGCTGGGGCTTGGTGACAGCCTCAAGCTCCACATCCTCAGACAGCACTTCATTGAGGATGTCATCTGCCCGAATCATCGCATTGTAATACGGGCTCTGCTGATACTGCAGGTATCTGCCCTGGTTGCGCTCAGGGTCATAGCCTCGTGCTACGAGCTCGCGCCGTGCACGCTCCCTGCCCGGGTCTGTGTACTGGGCACCTGGTGCCTCTGCGCGGGCCTGCTCGAGCTGAGCGATACGCGCCCGAGACTGCAGCACCTCGGTCTCAAAGTTTGCGCGTTGGTCGTTTCGGTATGCCTGCTTTGCCTTGGCTTCATCGTAGAGCGCTTTCGCAAACTCGTAGTCTTCCTGGCTGGCGAAGTCTTCAGCAGCCAGGGTGCCGTCTTGCATGGCTGTTAGTGCAGCCTCGAAGGCATCCTGCTCAGTGCTGAAACTCAGCCCCTTGGGCGCTGCTGTCTGCTCTCGACGCTCTACAATGGCTTGGCCATCGTACCCACCTCGGATGCCTGCAGGGCCTGCGAAGAATGCAGCCTCGAGCTGCTGCTGCAGTGCACGCTCAGTGGCCTGCTCTTCTGGGCTGAGTGCTCGAGGTGCGCCGCTGGGAGCCCTGCCCCGAGCCACCTGCTCAAGCTGCTGCCGCACCATTTCGATTTCAGGTCTTTCAATTCCACCACGCTCAAGCAGGCGCACAATCTCAGCGCCCTGCTCAGGGGTGGTGTCTGCCGTAATCAGCTCGAGCGCCCTGCTCACTGCTGTGACCGGCTGGCGCCCTGCGCCTACAGTCAACGCGCGCAGCTCTGCCCGCTGCTCTCGCGGTAGCTGCAGGCCTGCTGCCCTACCTGCTGCCCCTGCAGCCACCCTGCGCCGTTCTGCATCCTCACTGGCATACTGCTGCTGAAGCAGGGCCTGAGCGCTGCCCAAGTCCTGAGGGCGCACCCTGAATACTTCCTGCAGGTTGGTCAGGTTCTGCCGTTCGGACTGCACCAGGCTGTCAAGATAGTTGAGCCTGTCCTGCTCGGCCTGGATGTCTCGGGTGATGTCTTGGTAGCGCTGAAACGCTGACACAGTCCGGGCATACTGCTCAAGGTACGTGGGGCGCTTGCCGGCAAAGCTGGTGGTTGGCATGACAGTCTCTCAGGATGGAATCAAGCCGCCAAAGGAGCGGTCAGTAGCTGTGGGGCCGTACAGGCGCAGCAGGTCAATGTCAGACAACTTGGGCACCTGAGCCTCTGCAAGTTTGGCCTGCTGAGCCATCTGCAGTGCCTGTGAGCCTACGTCTGCAGCCCCACCCAGGGCACCGGCTACCGTTGCTGCTCGAGCTGCGCGCAGGGCAGCATCTGCAGTTTGCTGCTGTGTCTCGAGGGCTGCGATGCGTGCACGCTGTTCCTGCTCGGCTGCTTGCTCGGCCTGCAGGATGGCTGTCTGTTCCTGCTGCTGCATGGTTCTGAGCGCCTGCTGCTCAGCCTGTTCCTGCAGGAAGATTTCACGCCCACTGATGGCCCTGCCCCCTGCTTGCTGTGCAGCCTGCTGGGTGAGTGCAAGCCCCTGCAGGTCTCGGGCAGCGCCCATCTGTGCAGTTTCAAACTGTCGGCGTAGGGCGCCCTCTTCCGTTTCTGTGAGCCCGAACTCACCTTCCCGCTGTCTTTCGCGCAGCTCGCGGAGCTCAGCCTCTTGCTCAGGGGTCAAGTCCATGGAACGGGCAGCACGTGCCTGCCCAATGCCCTGAGCGATGCCTGCACCTGCTCGAGCTACACCCAGCCCAAGCAATCCGAGTGTGATGGGGTCTGCCATGGGTCACCTCAAAGGTAGAAAGTCTCGATAGATACGCCCCAGTTGACCACACCTGCTCGGCCTACCTGGGAGTGAGCTGCAAGCCCGAGACGGGTACGAGCTGGGCCGCTGACCGTGTGCAGCAGGGTGCCATCACGACATCCATAGGCACCCTTGAGGGTGTACAGGTTGCGCACACCAGGAATGGAGCCTGAAAACCAGGGGTTAAAGCTTTCATAGTTGTGAGCTACTTCCTGGGCATGGGCCAGCTGTGGTGCATCAGTGCTGCCAATGTAGGGGGCAATCCAGTTGTAGCGAGGGGTGAGGGGTGATTCTGCACCCGGTGAGGTGTCTGGCCCTACCTCTACTTCCCACCAGTAGTGGAACAGCATGCTGCACGCTTTACGGGCATCGATCTCAATCGCTGTCTGGGGGATCTCATGGAAGGTGTTGCTGCTGGTGCGCCCCTGTCCGCTTCTGTACTTGGTGCAGAATGTCAGGCGAATCATGCCCGAATCACTGCCCCCCTGCTGCCCTGTGACCCCATGCTGCACCTGAGTGAAGGGCTCATATCTGGGGGGCTGAATGTGGCGGGTGTCAATCCACTGCGCAGCCTCGATGTCACCCGTGATGATGCCCGAGTGTAGATAGACGCGCAGGGCGCTCAGGTTGCCCTCGAGGCTTGTACTGGTGAGGGTGGTGCCATCGACAAAGGTGTGGGGAGGGCTGTAGCTCATTTGACCCTCTGCTTGAGCACACTGAGGTTGCCCGCTGTGTACTGCAGGGTGGCACCGTTGCTGTAGGTGGGGTCATGCACCAGGTAGTTGGCAGTGCCCACAGACCATGGGTGCATGATGCCCTTGCACACCACACGCAAGCCGTAGACAGTCAGTGGGCTACCCGTGCGAGGGTAGTACCAGGCGCCCGAGACACCTCGAAACACCCACGCCCACTCTGTACTGTCTGATGCAAGCTCACCCTGGTTGGGGGTTGCATAGCGCAGGTCGGCAGGCACCACGCTGGTGGCTTCACACTGTGCGAGGGTGTTGCCATACTTCCCACCGAATACAGACGTAAAGTCCTGCTGCCCTGTGACCGGTACAAACGCTGCAAGCGCTGAGCTGGTGATGTCCCACTCAAGGTAAAAGGCCCACACTGCCCCCCAAGTGCTCGCTGCTCGGGTGCCACCCCCTGTGCCAGGGAAGATGTAGTAGCCCAGGCTTCCTGCACTATTCCAGTTGGTGCCGGCATAAGGGTTTACTGAGAGGTTCCAATACACTCGCAGAATTTCATCTACAGCGATGGTCAGCCCTGCCCCAAAAGACATGGTGCCCGTGATGGCTACAGGGCTGGCAGGCATGGCAGTCATGCCGTTGATGGTTGTGGTGCTGCCATGCTTGAGGCTGATGTTGCCTAGCTGCTGTGACTGTGTGTGGGTCTCCACCCAGCCCGTAGCGAACTGGGGCAGGTCATGACTTGCGTCTCGCGAGTTGAATGCATTGAGGTCAGTCTGGGTATAGCTGCTGAAGCGGTCATTCAGGCTGGCAGCATCGAGGGCATCCCCATCTTTGACCGGTCCATCTGTGATGCGGCTCATCTCCACCTCCCAATAGCCAGGTAGCGCATGCCCCAGAGGTGAGCCTGTGGCACTACGTTGCCTGCATCAGTGATGAGGCAGTCGTCTTCACTGGGTCCACTGATACGCCATTGGAACCGAATGGTAGTTGGTCCCTGTGGCAGCAGCTTGCTGCCCAGCACCCTGAAGGCCTCATGGCATGCAGGCCCCCTGCGCTCAGCGATGGTGACCCCATTGGCTGTGATTCGCAGATTCAGGTATCTGGGGCTGTAGGGCAGGGGCTGGGTCTGACCCTTGGACATGCCCCCCATGATGTATGCGTTGCCCGTCCACTCAATGTGCAGCATGCCCCCTTTCCAGTCGGTCAAGGTGATGCCGTTGCCTGAGGACGCATTCACCCAGCCCCCTGGGTAGGCTCGGAAGGCTGCAGCATTCCACGAGATAGAGGCGATGGGTGAAGACAGCACCGCTGTGTCTTGCTCACCCCCTGTGGGGTATGCGGCCGAGTGGTACACCCGCTGCAGGGCATAGTCTTTGACCCTGGTGGCATTGGCATACGCACCGGGCAGCTGCTCGCGGTCGAGTGTGGTAATGCTGGACTGCTGCGCGCGCAGCTCGTCATTAATGGCACCGGGTGAGACAGTGGCACCGGCTGTGGCCTCTCGCTGTGTCCACTTCTTTGTCATGCGCGCCTACCCATGACCACCTTCGTGCCCTTGGTGGTGAACTCGTATTCATGCCCCACGATGATGATGTCATCTGTGGTCTCAAGCTCAAAGCAGAACCAGGCAGCAGACTGGTGGGCGATGCTGTAGCGCAGGGGCACCAGGCGCTCTTTGAGGTAGTTGGCACTGCCCAGTGATGTCTTATCGAGGGTGGGCAGCACTGCAGCATCAGGCGGCTGGGCCAGATAGGTACGCTCGAGCACTGGGGTGAGAATGAAGTCTTTGTAGTGCCTCATGGTGATGTTCACATCACCGGTAGTCATCACCCAGATGGTCACGTAGCTGATTTGCTTCTGCAGCTGGGGGTCACCTGAGGCGAACCAGGCTGAACGGTACGTGCTGGTGGGTGGGTCATCATCGGTCATGTTGTCGTCTACGATGGTAGAGCCCAGGGCGCGCTTGCCCGAGAGGACAAACAGCCCTCTTTCTGTGTTGCTGTTGCCCGTCTCGCTGCCCGTGTTGTGGCCGAAGATGACCGTACCATCTGCCCGTGCTGCAATCGCTCCCACAGGAAAGCCCTGCCGCGTAGACCATGGGCTCAGGCGCTGGGTGTCGACAAGTGCCAGCCGGTCAAGGTGCAGCACCAGGCCCACGTTGGGCCGGTCGTTGCCATTGGCAGGGAAGTACACATGATACTCCCTGAGCGTATTGGAGAAGATGCCCACAGCCTTGGGCAGGCAATCTGGGGTCATGCGCTCAATGAACTCATCCTGCCCCACAGTCAGATTGACTGCATCCTGAATGGCACCACCCTCGAGACCACCAGTGAGGGCATACACACCATCCGAGGCAAGGAAGACCACACCCAGGCCGGGCACCGCTTGGATGGTGTGTGGGCTCTTACAGGTGATGCTGTTGCTGATGGTGCTCACTTGGAAGTTTGGGTAGCTGCCCGTCACCACATCAATGCCACGCTCCCGGAAGACCAAGAGGGTGGTGTAGTTCTGAAACAGGCCGGTGATGGCCCCACCCTCACTGCTCAGCTGGATAAAGTCTGCAGCCCCAAACTGCTCAATCAGGCCGGGTGCCGAGTAGTACAGGCTCAGGCCATCATCGATGCCCCCATCGAGCCACAAGCTACCGCCGAAGAGGGCGCTGAAGCGAGCACGAGGGGCAGGGAGTGGACCGGTGGCCAGGTCTGGCTTGGGCAGGTTCAGGTTGCTGGTGCGCACTGCATCAAAGAACAGCTGCTCGCTGTTGTTGTTGATGATGTCCACGAAATAGAGGGTCGTATCTCCCTGATACACGTAGTCATCGCTGTAGTTCTTTGTGCGGTACAGCTTGCGCGCAACAGTGCCCTCAGGCCCCACAGGTATCTGCAGGCCCACTGCATGCCTGAACCCATTGGCGTCTTCATCGGGTTCCCATGCCACAGTGCCCAGCTCAGATGCAGGTCCCTCACTGCCCGTGTTTGTGATGTAGCTGATGACATAGGAGAACAGCGCCTGCCTGCTCTCGTCTGCATCCCTGCCCGGAAAGCCAAGGCCCCACCTGGCACCGTCTGGTATCGCTCGAGGGTCGCTCGGGCACCAGAGGGTCAGTGCGTTGCCCTGGGTCACTGGGTTGAATTTGCCTGATGCATTCGCTTTGGGCATGGGCTCTACGCGCAGGGGCTCAGGCGCTGTGGGCAGGCCGGTGAAGCCAAAGGGCCTGATGCACGCACTGATAGCGCTGCTGCTCTCGGATGCATTCCCCAAGGGCCAGGGGTCGACCAATACAGGCCGGTCTACGCCGTTGGTAATGACTACCCCATAGGGGGTGTCTGTGTACCAAGACCCTGCCTCTGTGGGTGTTGGGATGTGACGGCCCGTTGCAAGGGTGCGCAGCACTGGGCCGGTAGCCCCTCCCAATGCCTCGTAGACATAGTGAAGGTTCCCATCAGCCTCAAAGAGGGTGGCCTGCCGTGCACCACCTGCGAGCTGCTGGGCAACGTGCAGCGATGTGATGGGGCCTACAGACTGAAAGGGCTCCCAGTTGTTTTGCCCGAGCCTGTACTGCTCGTATCCAACGCGCGAGCTCCACCCACCTGACACCCGGTCAAGGGTCCAGTTTTGCAGCTCACCTGCATCCTGAGGATTCTGGGGCAGCCTCGTAGCCACCCCACCTGCAAGCTGTGTCTGGTATTGGGATTGGTTCATGGTGTGAACGTCAACTTGCCATAAGGGTTGCGCACAAAGCGGTAGCCTGCAGTCGGTGTGCCCTTGATGATGCGCCGCGGTACCTCTTTGAGGTAGCGCTGCTCCATGGCTTTGTAGAGCACCGCTTTCTTGCGCTGGTAGACTTGAGCCAGGGCTGGGTTGTCGACTTTCAGCACCAGGTTCTCAAGCGCCGCATAGGCCACAATCTGCGCATAGGCGGCAGGCACCAGGGGTACGTCTTGGTCTTCCTGCATGCGAGTGGGCGAGACCACCAGGCGCACATTGAGGTCTTGGTCACTGCTCGGGTGAGGGTAGAGCTCAATGGCCTGGTAGATGGCGGCCTGGTTGAACCGGTATCGGATGGCGCGAGACTGGAATCCCTGGCTGCTCAGGTTGGTGAGGCTCAGGTTGGGCTTGAGGCTCACCCCTGCAGTGGGCGCCACTGTGTCTACCCCTTGGGGCAGGGGGTCTTCTGCATCTGCATGCCGGATGCGCACAGGGGCAAGGATGTTGGCCTCTGGGCAGGTGAAGTAGTACCGACGGTACAGGCCAGTCACGTTGCTGATGACCTCAGGGGTGAGAATCAGCGTCTGATTGTCTGCCAGGGTAAATGATGCCACCTTGCTCAGGGCAGACTCAAACCCGCTGCTCACGTCGTCCCGATAGGTGGGCGCGTTCTGCCCGTTGGGTGCAAAGACGTTGACCATGTACAGGTTGATGGTGCGCACACCCTGTGAGACGGCTGCCACCTGGCTCACCCCTCGAGGTACCTGAGGGGCTGGCACTCGTCTGCCCTCACTGGGCAGATAGGCCTCGATTGTGCCGAGTAGGGTGGGGTCAAGGTTGGCATCCTCACGTTCCCACTTCGAAAGGAACAGCGCCTTGGCTGGGATGGTGCCCACATGGGGGTCACCCACGTTCTGCACGGTCATGCAGTCACTGGGCAGATAGACCTCTCGCCGCTTGACTGTGACTGGGTAGGTACCTGAGGCACCCGTATAGGCGCGGTCGACATACAGCCTGGTGGTGAGCTCCACCCACTGCACCCGGTAGAAGTGCGTCACCCCTGCGCTGTCTTTGAACTCGAGGGAAGCCCCTGCGAGCTCGCTGCCCGGTTTGACTGTGGTGCCCACATTGAACCCCACACCCGTGACCTGCGCCTGCCCATTGGTGAAGGTCAGGCTGAGCGTGGTGTCAGTCCACACCTTGAGGGTGCGCTCACTGCTGGCAAAGGCCCAGGGCCTGTCAGTCAGGCACCGCGTCTGGGCATCATTCAGCAGGGATACGAGCTGTGCCCGATATGTTTCGTTGCTCGGGTCGTAGTCGAGCAGGTTGCCACAGAAGTCAAGCAGCTCACCCAGATTCATGGCAACACCTCAAGAAAGAGCCCCAGCCCCCTCGAGCAGTGAGGACTGGGGCAGGGCAAGCGGCCCGAGAGGACGTTGGGCCGAGCCTGCCCTGGGGGGGTCTCAGAAGCGCTTGAAGATATGGATTGCAACCTTGTTGGTAGTGGTTGCACCCTTGGCCTCAAGAGCCACAGCGAACAGGCCAGCAGTGTCACCGGCTGCAGCAGTCTCGACTTCACCGGCTGCAGCAGATGCAGCAGACAGGGCAGCACCCGTTGCAATGGTGCCGTTGGTGCAGTTGACGTCTGCAGCGTAGCCACTGACCACAACGCGCACCTGCTCACCTGCACCGGCTGCAGCGTCGAGCGCTACACCGACTGCAAGCGCGTTGCCGGTTCCGACGTTGGCAGCCTGCTTGACGTAGAGCACCCGGTCTGCACCGGTCTTGGTGTTGTCGAGACCAACCACATCACCGGCTACAATGGCAGCGCTGGAGATGAAGGTTTCCACCTGCCGACGGTTCGAGGTATCGCCCTCAATCGAGGTGGGGCTGGTGATGCCGTCACCCAGGAACTGAATCAGTGTAGAAGTTGCCATGATTCTCAGGCCTCCGCGTCGAGAAGAACACCATGGGAAGCCAGGTGACCGGTGACAAGCTGCATGCGGCAGAAGACCATAGCGGCCTCAGTCGCAGTGCCAGGAACGGGCATCATGTCCGAGACCTCAAAGAAGCCATCGGTATCAGCGTAGAGCTGGAAGTTGCTGCTGCTCAGCACGTAGGCGCTGACAGGCTTGGCCGGGTTCTGCGCCGTGAAGCCCAGGTTGGGCTCGACGTAGATTTTCGCGCCGCGCCACATGGCAACCATATCGCGGTCAAGCGTCTCACGGTCGCCCGCGCTGACGTAGTTGACGTAGGACTGCTGCTGCTTCTGGAAGGCTGCGAAGCACTTGGGGCTCATGAAGATGATGTCAGGGAACTCACCGGACGGGTTCCGAATCTGACAGTCAATCATGAGCTGGTCAAGGTGGCTGAGGTCAAAGCCAGCGCCGGAATCGAAGAAGTTGTTGAACCAGTTTTGCGCCTGGTACGTAGCCTTCGAAAGACCGCCCACACTGTTCTGCTGGGTTGCAGCAGTGACACCCTCGAGCCAGCCGGTTCCGGCTGCAGTGGTCATGCCGTTGAGGGTCTGCAGGCTGGTGAGGGTGGTGCTGTTGCCCACCATGACCTGCTTGCTGACTTCCTTCTTGAGCCCAAGCATGACGTTCTTCATCTTGGATTCAAGAATGTTGACCACAGCCAAGTCACCCTTGTTGGCAGCCTTCTCAACAGCGCTGAGAATGATGGGCTGGGTGAAGTTGCTGTATTCAAACTTTGCAGTCTGGAAGGGGTCGGTGACTGCCATGCTCACAGGCTCAAAGCCGTTGCTGAGCTCGGTGATGCTGGAGTGCTCGCCGAAGATGACAGGCTGCTCTACGCGCAGACCGCCCGAGACTTTGACGAGGTTGCCCGCCTGCTCGATTGCGCGAAACAGGGGGTGGCTGAGAAAGCTGTTGTCAATGAGCTTGTCACGCAACAGCTGCAGCGTGGTGCTGATTACTGACTGGGGTGCCAAGGTGGCCTCCACTGTGGTTTGATGGCTTGCGGTATTTGGGGCGTACTGTGGTCATCACAGTGCCGATAGCGCAAGCCTCCACGGTGGGGTGGGCTCACATGGGGGCACTATAGCACGCTGTCACTTTCTATGCATAGCCTGAGCTATAGCCAGGATGTCTGCAGCGCTTGCACGCTTGAGGTCACCCCTTGCAGGCCTGCCCTGCACCCCTGCCCGTCTGGGTGTGCCTGTGGCTTTGAGCGCAGCCTCTTTGGCTGCCCGTCTCTTTGCCCGCCTGCTCTCCTGCTGCTCAGCCTGCTGCTGCTTGGCTCGCTTGCCCCTGGCTGCCCAATAGGCCGTTTCGAGGTCAAGGCTGTCATTCTCCTCGAGCAGGTGCTGCACCTCTGAGCGCAGGCCCATGTCATTCTCAAAGTCAGGGTGCTGCTGCAGAAAGGTGCGGTAGTTGTCCTGGGCTTGCTGCTGCTCGTACTCGGCCTGCATGGGCTCGAGCACCTGCTGCAGGCGCTTGGTGACCTCAGCCTCAATCCGCGCTTGGATGCTGCTCTCGTTGAACGGGTCATACTCGGGCAGCTCGTCTGGCACCTGCAGGGCTTGCTTGCCCTTCATCAGGGCCTCACGTTCTGCGAGGAAGTCTTTGCGCTGCTCGGCAAGCTCTTGCGTCTTGCGTGTGTAGTCGGCCTGCATGCTGCGCATCAACTTTGCGATGTCTGGGGGCACAGACTTCACAGCCTGCTCCCAGCTCAGGCCGCGCTTCTTTGGTGCTTCCCCTTCCGCCTGCTCTTCGATTTCTACCTCTGCCCCATCTTCTGCCATGGCATCAACCATGGCCTGCACTTCTGCACTGGGCTCGGCTTCCTGAGGGGCTTCTGGCTGCAGGCCTTCCGGGTGCTGCTGCTGTACTTCTGCCAATACTTGCTCGGCTACTGATTCGTGACTCACGGTTGTCCTCTCACTTCATGAGCTTGATGGGTTGCCCCACTTGTCTGTACCAAGAGGGGTTCCAACCTGGTGCAGTCACAAACTGCACAGGCTTGCCCAGGAAGGTGGTGCCAAGCTCGAGAACACTGACCCCCTGGATGCGATTGACGAGGAAGGTACGCCACCCAGGCAGCCCCCCTGTAGCTGTGGCGGACTGGGGGTCAACGTAGAGGTGCAGGTATGTCCTGCCGTTGGTTCCCTTCCAGATTGCATGAGGGTTCCCCACACGCTGCCCCAGTGCACCAGGTGTGCCCTCTGGCTGCCACTTGTCTTTGTAAAAGAATGTGACCGGCTGCTTGCGCTCGATGGCCTGCACCAGGTTGCCCATGACCCCACCCTCATAGGAGCGGTAGTAGGCCTGCTTGCGGCTGACTGGAATGACCGACTTGGGGCGCTGCCCGAAACCGAACAGCTGAGCCAGCCTTGCCCTGATGGATGTGAAGGCCATGGGGGTCTACCGTCGCATGCGCTTGCTGAAGTCAAATTCTTCCTCTTCCTCTTCCTCTACCTCTCCATCAGGCTCGATGATGGTTTCCTCAGTGACCTCTTCAGGCTCGGCAGGGGCATCCAGGAACTCGGCAAAGCCCTTGTCTTTGCTCAGCTGCAGAAGCGCTGCAGTGATGGCAGTGAGCTCGGCATCACCCTTGATGTCTGACAGTTCCACGGGGAACGGCTTGCCGTAGTCGTCTGCCGCTGCTGCCATCATGCTCAGGAAGCGTGCAACGTCTGCATCCATGGCATCTACTGGGCCATCGTAGCTCTCGGGTGGGAGGTCCAGCCCCATCACCTTGCCTGTGGCTGCAATCGCCTTGGTGGGGGCGCTGTAGACCTTTGCCGAGTAGGGGCGCTCAGGGCGCGGCACCAGGTCTGCCATCTCTTCACCAATCAGCATGTCTTGCTGTTCTGCGATGGCTGCCAGGTCTGCAGGCATTCCCTGTGGGGCTTCTGTGGCGATGACGAGGGGCATGGTTCACAATCCTTCAGGGGGCATGCCCCCAACTGGGGGAGGGGTAGGGGCTGCAGCAGGCTGGGCCTGCTCGAGGGGCTGGGGCTGTGCTTGTGCGAAGCTCTCGGGCAGTTGGTAGGTGCGCACAATCTCAGCGAGCACCTGGGAGGGGTCTGCACCAAGCTGCACAAGCAGGGGGGTCAAGCGCTCGAGGGCCTGCTGCTTTGTCAGGTCACTCATGGGGGTGGTGCCTGCATCCACTGCCCAGTAGCTGAAATCGCCTGTCAGGTCATCGGCACTGAGGATGGTGGGGCCTACAGGGTTGGGCAGGCTCAGGGGCTCGGCATCATCCCCCAGCACCACACTGAGCATGATGTTGTAGGTCTTGGCAATCGAGGTGATGACAGCGTCACGGGTGCGCGCCATCCGGCCCACCTCGCTCGAGGTGTAGGCCGCAAGCAGCTGCTGCTCAGTTGCTGTGCTCTTGGTGACCTCTCCACGGGTGAAGGGTGCCAAGAGCCCAGCCTGCTCAATGTCGGCCTGCACTGTCTGACTATAGAGGGTGATGTCTGCAGGAATTGGCGCTTGAGGCACCGGCATCATGTTGCCCTCGAGGGGGGCACCTGGTTGCAAGTCCACCTCGATGAATTCGCCATCCATGCCCTGCGAGATTTTCGCAGCGCCATCCTCAGACAGGAAGCCTGCCCGAACCATCCACTGCCGAGCCATGCGCCGCACACCCTGCGCCTGGTAGGTGCGCATGACGTTCAGCTCTCGGAACTGATCGAGGCTGCGCCGAATCAGCGAGTAACCGCGCAGGGGGGTGTCAGGGTCTCGGCTGAAATACAGCGGGATGATGGGCACTACGGGTCGACCGTTGGCAGACTTGTAGGGGATGCCTGTGGTCTCGTGCTCGGTCTCGATGTCAGGGCGCTCAGTGTCTGCCGCTGCATCCTCGTCGAGGGCGCCTATCTGCACCTTGACCCCTTCGAAGAGATGGGCCTGCCCGTTTTCGTAATCAGGCGACCACACCACCAGGGCATCCCCCAGCAGGTCATACAGCTCGACGACCCTTACCCACTGTTCCTCTGGTGGTGTCTGGGTGGGGTCACCCAGCCCAAGCATTTGGTCTTTGCCTGCGATGCCTGTGGACTCAATCCACTTGCTATACGCTCGACTCCGAAACTGCTCGGGGGTCTTGCTGTACCGCTCGCAGGCCTCAAGCAAGGGCATCAGGTACACATGCCCCACGTAGCGCTGCTGCTCCCAGCTCGTAGCAGTAGCGTCTACGATGACCTCCCAGGGGGGGAGGGCTGCGCAGCTCACACGCTTCAGGGGGTCTGCGCTCAGGACCGGTGCCAGCTTCACAAACCCACAGGGGTAGATGAGGGCCAGACGCGTAGCATCCTCGAGCTGTTCCCGAACAGTGAGCAGGTAGGTGTTGGCCGTGGCTTCTGCCACCTCTGCGTTGCCCCTGCCCCTGATGTCAGGCTGCACCTCTACGCTGGGGTTTTTTGCATACAGGCTGCCCAGGTAGCTCTCGACGACTGCATAGGCCTTGGGAACCTCAGTGCGCAGGATGCCGTCAAGGTTGGGCTGCTGATGCTGAAAGAACCGGGTCATATACAGGTTGCGCAGCTCGCGGAGCTCGTCCCTGCGCCCATCCCAGTACAGGTCATGCTGCTCACAGATGGACTGGCACTGCTCAGGGGTCAGCATGGGTACACTCAAAATGGCAGGTTGTGGGAGCGGATACGCCGTGCACGGCTCGCTTGAATCAGGTCATCGATGCGCGTTCTGCCCGATTGTAGCGCATGGGTGCGCCAACTTGACGGAATATCACGCAGGCACCGGTATCCTAACGCCATGGCCATGGCGCTGTCATCATGTGCGCCCTTGGGAGCCTCAGGCGCTACCTTGCCTGCAGGGATTGTGAGGCTGCGCAGCTCCATCCATGTGACTCGGTCCATGACCTTGACCACCTGCAAGCTCTCGCGCAGGGTGTCAAAGGCCTCGAGCTTGCTCTGCAGGGTGGTCACCCATGGCTTCTGCTGGGGGCTGCGCCACTGCTGGCGGTACCCACAGTGCGAGACCTCGAGCAGGAAGGCATGCCCGTGGTTGTTTGACTCAGCAAGCATGAGCGCATTGTTGTAGCGCGTCGCCACCTGGATGCAGCGATGTGCCCAGGCGGCAGGGGTCACCTTGTTGTTTCGCTCAGTGTAGACCGGCTGCATGGTACTGACTGAGATGACACATAGGGCGCTGTAGTCACCGCCGACCCCTCCCCCGATGTCTACGCCCATCACATACCGGTCATGGGGGTGGGGCGCTTCTACCTCTCGGCCATGCCGTTTGCCGTGCAGCTCGTGCTCGATGACATGGATACCCTGCAATACCTCTTCGCCATAGTAGCCGCCCTCCCTGCCCAGGAAGCAGTCATCGAGACAGGCCGGATACTCGCGCCGGAACTTGTACGGCCCGAGCGTAGCCAGGTAGCGCCTGCGCCATGCGAGCTGCCCATCTGTCAGGCCGTATGCCTTGACCAACTCCTCTTCGCCCTCAGTGTGTTCGAACTCGTCGGGTTCAGGGTCTGTGTACTTCGGCTCTTCCTGCCACCAGTGGGTAATCAGGTGCCAGCCGTTCTCTGGTGCCCCTGCAATCAGCTCGCTGAACCGGTCGCCTGGGTTGTTTGCTGTGCTCTCAATCATGAGCAGCCCATCACCCACTGCGCTGAGCGCCTGGGCCAGTAGCTCCTCTTGGTCAAGGGCAAAGGCAAACTCAGACAGCAGCACAGCCTTGGGGGAGAAAGAGCGCAGGCCTGTGCTTGACCTCGAGGTGAATGCCTTGAGCGTTGCCCCTGTGTCTGCCAAGCGCAGTTCACCCTTGGCCCTGGTGTCGAGCTTGCGCTGCAGCACTGCTGGGGGATGGTGCAACCATCTGCGGTTGTCGTCGAGCAGGGCCGTGGCACTCTCTGCCCGTAGTGACACCAGGGCAAAGAGGGCGCTTGTAGGGGTGGCCATCCACTGCTGATGCAGCACCATCTTGCACGCTGTGGTCGCTGCTACCTGTCGCGCCTTAATGACTATAATGCGGTTATAGCCACGCTTTACAGCGTTAAATATCTTCACCTGCATGGGCAGCGGGTCAAACGGTATCTCACGCTTGCTGTCTTTGTCCTGCACTCGATGCAGGCGGCAGAACTTCGCAGGGTCACCCACCAGGCCGCTGACCTTTGGGTGCAGCTCGCTGGGGATGCTGGGGGGTATGTAGATGCTCATGGGTGTCCTCTCACCTACAGCCTACCATTCACCCACCAGGCTGAGCACGTTGCGCAGCTCCTGCACTGCAGGGGTCTCGGCTTCAGTCTCTGCCCGTTGCTGAGCTGCTGCCCTGCTCCACTCGAGGACGCGCCAGGCCGTATCCATCCTGGCTTTGTTTGGGCTCATGCTGCCCTGCAGTGTGCCCTCGATGCAGCTGATGGCCTCTGGGGCCAGTTTGGTGACTGCATCAAGCAGTTGCTGCTCGGTCATGTGATGTGATTTTGCTGACATACGTAGTATTCCAGTGTGAGGGGTAATCTCTTGACATGCGTACCCTGCACACACTCAAACCCCCATGAATAGCTTAAAGTGCAGGGTGGGTAATATTTTACCCGATTTCTTGTCGAGTGTGAAAACAGGTAGGTATTCGGGTCAATCAGAAAAGGGGGCAGAAATCACACACCCTGCACTCTGCCCATCAGCAGCACGTTTGAGTCTGTGCAGGGTACGCATGTCAATACTTTTGGGAGGGGCTGGGGCCTGACATTTTCTTGACAGGGATGGTACCATTGGACCCCTTGGCACCAATGGACCCATTGGGTACAGTGGAACCACGCCGGGCACAGTGCACCAACCCTCACACACAGGAGATGGGCCAGACACTTTGTGCACGCACTGTGCTCGGCACCTTCCCCCATCCACCCACGAGAGGACAACCATGCGACAACACATCGAGGACGCTGCAGGGGCAGCCATCATCTTTGCCTTCATCTACCTGCTCATGAGCCTGTGAGGACACCCATGACCCGAACCATGCAAGCAGATGCACTGGCAAACATGATTGACACCCTGCAGAAGCTCGAGCAGTCTGCCGTCAAACTGGCAGACAAGGCACCCGAGCAGAACCACAAAGAGCTGCAGCAGTCCGTCTTTACCCATGAGAAGACGGTGGTCTATGCGGTCATTGAACTTGTCAACGTCATTGAGAAACTGCAGGAGGTCACCCGATGACTGCACAGAACGAACCCTACCGCCCGCGCCTTACTCCCGAGCTCGCTGCAGACCTGCGCGTAGCCTCAGGGCTCGCAGGCATGACAGTGCCCGAGTATCTGGAAAAGGTGGTTGCCCCCTTTGTCTCGACTGACCTGCAGGCGCGCATTGAGCGCAAGCACCTGCAGCGTGTTGCAGGGGTGTCCGATGACTAAGTATCTGAAGCACCCAGAAGCGCAGAAGATGGTTGGCCTGGTGGGGCGCCCATGTATCGTAAAGCAGCAGGGCAGTGAAGACCTCATGCTTGAAAAGCTGTGGACTGATGAGAACCGCGTCAGGCCTTTCAAGGTGCGTGTGACCTATGAGCAGCCTTGGGCGGGCATCATTGTAGACGTGCAGTCTGTGCTCGACGAGGATGGGCAGCGCCGGTCCTGGTTCCTGGTGGCAGATGAAGAGGGCCAGGTCTTTGAGGTGCTCAGCAACCGTCTACGGCTGTGTCTCACCTACCCAGAGATAGAGTGGCTCGAGGACCTGTCACCAAAGCTGCCACGATGGGATGACCTCAAGGCGCAGGCCCTCGAGGCTGCCAAGCAAAAGCATGCAGCACAGACTCAAGCGGTAGCTGATTGGCGCGCCAGCCAAGCAAAGGACGACGATGAACGCGCAACACCCTGACACCCGTGTGCGTGCTGTGTGGCCTACACCCCCAGAGGGCTGCTGCTACGTCGAGCAGTCCCTAAAGGGTGGTGACTACATCAGCACCGGCTTCTTTCATCGGGGCACAGTCGACAGCAAGGGCAGGGGTAGGTCTGTGGAGAACTGCCAGGGGGTCACTTCCCTGTTCTTTGACCTTGACCTGCTCGGCCTGGTGGACGCTGCCCGGCTGGCACAGGGCCAGACACTGCCCGACAAAGCGGCAGACCGCAAGGCGCATATGTACCAGATGCCGGAAGAGCAGCGGCAGGAGTGGCTTGACCTGCTCCTGCAGGATGTGGGTGGCATCCTCGAGGCTGTCATGGGTGCGCCCCCTACCCTCACAATCTGCAGCGGCTGGGGCTTCCACTTTCACTACGCCATCACCGAGCCTATGCGGCAGGAGAAAGCAGCCCTCCAGGCGCTGCATGCTGCAGTGGTCGACGAGTGCAACCGACAAGCCAGCGAGCTGGGGCAGACCCTGCACCCACCGCTCACCACCTACCATAAAGCCTACGACCGAACGCATGACGTAGGGGCGCGCCTTGCTCGGGCACCAGGGAGCCAGAACACCAAGTGCCAGTGGCGCATGCTGCCCGTAGAGGTGGTCTCTGCTGCTGAGACTGTGCTCGACTCAGACACAGTGGGCAGGCTGCGCCAGCAGTGGCAGCGGCAGGGACAGCTCACAGACAACGACAAGGCAAAGACAAAGCCCAGCCCAGTGCCCAAGCGCAGGCGACCAAGGCAAGCCAAGAGCGTAGACGTTGACTTCCGGTCACAGCGCCTGGCAGACGGCAGGTCATGGCAGCAGCTCGCAGATGCACTGGCACCGGGTGAACGTCTCAAGGTCATCTGCCCGTTTGGTGGCACCTCGGTAGGTTCGGGCTTCTTTCACAGGGAAGCTGATGGGCGGGTGCGCTACTACTCAGCCCCTCAGGCCACTACCTACTGGAACAGCTACAAGCCCCAGACCACACCCGGCCTGGTGGAGCTGCGCAGGGGTCCACCTCGAAGAGATGGCAGCCCCGGCAACATCCTAAACAGCATCACGAACCTGCACACCATGCTCACCCATGACGCTGCATTCAGCCTGTGGTTCGATGACTTCCGACAGCAGGAGATGGACGGGCACCAGGTGGTTGATGACGGCATCTGGGTGCGTGTCATCACCCACATGGAAACCGCGTATGACTGGCAGTGGCGGGTGGGCCGCGAGCTGATGTTCTCGGCAGTGGAATACGTCTGTCGGCAGACCACACGCAACCCGGTGCAGGCCTACGTCAAAGGCCTGGAGTGGGATGGGCTGCCCAGGATTGACCGCTGGCTACTCGAGGTCTGCCACACAGAAGACCTGCCCGTCTATCGGGTCTACGCTCGCAAGTGGGTCATCGGCCTCATGGCTCGGCTGTTCAGCCCTGGCTGCCAGCTGCAAAACTGCATGCTGCTCACAGGCCCACAGGGCTGGGGCAAGTCATCCGTGTGGCGCTGCTGGGCCAACTGGCCAGGGCAGGAAGGGCTCTACAGTGACACCCGCTTCAACATCAAAGACAAAGACTGCTACCTGCAGCTCTACAGCGCTCTCATCTACGAGGATGCCGAGATGGGCAGCAGCAGGCATGCGGACCAAGAGACCCGAAAGGCATTCATCACCAGTGCGGTAGACCGATTCCGCCCCCCATTCGGGCGCAAGATGCGGAGCTACAAGCGGCACACGGTCATCACCATGACCTCAAACGAGCAGGATGTGCTCAGAGACCGGACGGGCTCAAGGCGCTACTGGGTGGTGCCCTGCTCGGGTGCAGCTGCAGGTCTGGACTGGCTCCGCAAATACAGGGACCAACTGTTGGCAGAAGCGTACCAGGCCTACCAAGAGGGGCAACACTGGTGGCTCACCCCAGAAGAATCACGGATGCAGCGGAAAGCCAATGGTGACTTTCAGTATCTCGATTGGTTCACCCAGTGTGCTCAGGTGGCCTGGGATGCCAACCAGGGCGGCAGGCGCAACCGATTCACGGTCAGTGAATTTGCCCAAGCAATCGACCACAATTTGTCCGTCCAGCGCTTTGGGCTCTCGCTATCTTCAGCGCTGCACACTGCAGGTTTCAAGCGCTACCGCTCAGGCGGTGCCACCTACTACTACAAGCCCGGTGACCCTACAGGCGCAGGCACCGGTCTCATACAAATTCGCGCCCTAACCCGTACCGAGCTCGAGCAGAAGACCGGTATCTAGAGAGGACACACCATGTTTGAAATGTTCAGCTTTACCGACAAGCGTGCAGACCTTGCAAAGGCCCTGGTGAAGGCTCAGGCCTCGATGGGGCCAGCCATCAAGGACAGCAAGAACCCACACTACAGGAGCAGCTACGCCAGCCTCAGTGCAGTCATCGGGGCTGTCATCCCTGCCCTCAATGAGCAGGGTGTGGCTGTGATGCAGCTGCCCCACCTCGATGACTCCTACGTGCAGCTCACCACCATCCTGATGCACACCAGTGGGCAGATGCTCAGCAGCACTGTGGCTACCCCCATGGGAAAGAAGCAGGATGCACAGGCTGTGGGCTCGGCCATCACCTACCTTCGCCGCTATGCCCTGCAGAGCATCATGGGGCTGCCCGTCGAGGATGATGATGGCAACGCTGCCAGCCGTCGCACTGTGCAGCCTGCTGCGCGGCGTAGCCTGCCCAGCACTGAGACCACTGCTGCCCGGATTGCCAGCGAGCTCGAGGCGGCAGGGCTCAGCGTGCAGGCCTACACCACCTGGGCAGGCAAAGCAGGCAAGCCCGGCATCAATGCCATGAACCCATCACAGCAGAAGATGTGCCTTGAATGGCTCACCCATGGCAACGGCATGGACATCATCAAGGCTGCCCAGTAGCCCACACCCACCCACCCACAGCAGCGAGAGGACATCATGCAGCTGTTTGAGCAAGCACCCACCAGTGATGAACTGGTGGCATTCATCGACACACAATCAGAACCCGTGAGGGTCCGAGACATCAGCAAGCACTTTGGCATCAAAGCCAGCAAGGCGAAGGGCAGCGCATACAACCAACTGCGCACCCTGCTCAGGGACCTGGTGGCAGTTGGGGAGATTGCAAAGACGCAAGCCCGCCCGAATGCAAACCACTTCTACCACTCCATCCCCCAGACTGTAGCTGCAGTGCAGCGAGAGCAGGAAGGGCCGGTAGTGCGGTTCAAGGTAGGCCTGCAGCCCAGTGGCCCTGCCATCAGCCTCGATGACCTGAAGGCAAAGGCAAAGGCCTGCAACCGTAGGCGCTCAGACCTGCAGAACCGTCAGCGAATCATCACGGAAGACCTGCAGCAGGAGTGTGCACGGCTCGAGGTACTGCTGAGCCTGATTGACCCGTTTGACGAGCACTTCCGGCTGGGGCTGCACTGATGGACAACCCATATCAAGACGCGCAGTTGTTCATTGGTGTGGACCCTGGCCCTAAGGTGCTCGGCCTGGTGGTCTATGCGGTCAAGCCCGGTGAGACCCTTGGCACTGTCATCCTGGCAGATGGCAAAGCAGACCCCATTCGGGCGCGACAGGTCATCGCTGCACTGGCTGCAGACCATCCTATCGTAGTGCTCGAGCACACCCACCCAGGGCCACCCAGCTGGGCTGTGATTCACACCACGGTCATGCTGGGCCGTATCTGGGAGTATGCCAGCATCCAAGAGGTGCAGGTCTTCCCTGCTCAGCGCAAAGACATCAAGGCGCTGCTGGGCAGCAGTGACAGCGCCATCCGGCGCAGCATCTGCGAGCTGCACGGGTACAAGGCTGAGACCCTGCACCCTGCCCATGAGGGGCGCTTGCATGGTGTGTCATCGCATGCCTGGCAGGCCCTTGCTGCTGTTCTGTTCCACATTCACAAGCACCATCACCCCATCATCGAAGAGGACGAAACCCCATGATTGTCTCGCACATTGAAACCGCAAATTGGTCAGACGCTGAATACTTCGCCTACAAGGCGATGAACGCCACAGCCCTCAAGCAGCTTGCAAAGAGCCCCCAGCTCTATCAGCACCACCTTGCACACCCCAAGCCCAAGACCTCGAGCATGGTGCTGGGCTCGGCCACCCACTGCTTGACCTTTGAGCCCTATGCCTGGGCTGAGCGCTACGCTGTGTGGGAAGGGGGCAGCCGTCGGACCAAGGCATACAAAGAGTGGGCAGAAGCCCATGAGGCGGAAGGCCTGGAAGTCATCACTGCTGAAGAGCATGCCCGAGCCCTCGAGACGGCAGAAGCCGCGAGCAAGCACCCCCTTCTCAGTGAGCTGCTGATTGCAAAGGGCACCCAGGTAGAGCGCGCGATTGTCTGGCAGGGGCTCTTTGGGCCGTGCAAAGCCAAGATTGACCTGCTGCACTACAGTGACAAGCATGGGCTGGTCATCGTAGACCTGAAGACCACAAGCTCAGACCTCGACGAGCACACCCTCACCCACACCATGGGGCGGTATCTGGTGCACCTGCAGTTGTGGCACTACCTGCATGCGGCCTGCATGCTGCTCGATGTGGACATGGGCAACGTTGACCGGGTGCGCCTGGTGGCACTCTACGCCCAGACTGCTGCCCCCCATGATGTGGTCGCCTGCGAGCTCGGGCCAGAAACCATGATGGATACGGCAGACTTCTACCGCGACTTGGCAGACCTCTACGAGGGCTGCAAGACCATGGGCTACTGGCCCGGATACAATCCCCAACGAACCGTAGAGGTTCCGAGCTACTACACAAAACTCAAGAAGTGAGAGGACATCATGCCTGCATTCATCACCATCACTGCCCGTCTTGCCCGCCCACCTGAGGTGCGCAACACCAACAGCGGCACCACCATTGTCAACCTGACCCTGCCCAATGACACCGGCTGGGGCGATAACAAGACAACCACCTGGTGGACCTGCACCCTGTTCGGGAAGCGTGCAGAAGCTGCAGCCAAGCATCTGGACAAAGGGCAGTGGGTCACTGTGAACGGTGAACCCAGCCTGCGCAAATACACCAAGCGAGATGGCACTGAGGGCACATCGCTGGAAGTCAAGGTCAGTGACTGGGGCTTCTGTGGCCCCAAGGTGCAGCAGTCACAGTCTGAGCAAACTGCCCAGGGCTATGACCGTCAGCGCTTGAGTGACTTGCCTTTCTGAGGCTTGCGCTTGCCTGCTTTGCTGAGGGCTATGGCCACGCTCTGCCGCTGGCTGTAGCCCTCTTTCTTCAGCTTGCTGATGTTGCTGCTGATGGCTTTGTCAGACTTCCCAGACTTGAGAGGCATGTCATCCCTCCAGTTGGTCAAGGGCCTCACGCGCACCCTCTACGATGTCCTCACGACCCTGCACCAGGGCCTCTACAACGTAGGAGATAGCCAGGTCACTGATACGTTCCCAGATGGCATTCCGGGGCTCAATGATGGCATCCAGCACCTCGATGATGGCCTGCTTGTTTCCGACTACCAGGGCGCGCCCCAGTCGTCTGCGCCGTTCCTTCCGTTGCTCTTTGGTCATGGCTACCTCTTGGGTGTACGTTTGCTCTTGGCTCGCTTCCCTGCCCGTTTGGCAAACAGGGCATCTTGTATGTCTTTCTTTGTGGCTCGGGTGTTGGGCGTTTTCTTCTTCGAGACCACCTTGGTGGGCCTGCAGTACTGGCTCTTTGCATCACCCGAGTGGCCACAGGGCTTGCCTGTTTTCTTGTCTACCCACTTCTCGCGTGCCCACCTGCGCAGGCTCTTGCCTTTCTCGGTCTTGCGCACCTGGCCTTTGCTCTTGCGGCACTTGGCTATGGCTTGGCTGGCCCGAGCGCTCGGGAATGACTTGTAGCTGGCTTTGATTTTCCTGTAGCAGGCGTCTTTCTCAGCCATCGGCTGCCACCAGTTGCCAGTGTGGGCCGTCTTTGAAGGATGTCCAGTCTCCGCCCCACTCGAGGCGATGACCTGCACCCACCTTGCCGGCCTGCTGCAGCCTGCTCCATACGGCTTTGATGTGAGCAGCCAGGGGATAGTAATGCTGCCAGTCCCACGAGATACCGCCCACATACGGTGCAGCATCTACAGCCATGCTGGGGAAACGGTTGTGGTAGCTGTTGGGCCAGGACAGCTGTGAGGCACCTGAGGCCTTGAGCTCGTTCTGCTTCTGCTCGTCTCGATAGCCCTCGAGGATGCTGATGTCAGACGGGCAAGCAGGGTCTGCGAGCGCTTCAGTCATCAGCAGAATCAAGTCAGGGTGGCAGCTGTTCAGCCGGTCAAGGCTCCTGCTCGAATAGGCCCAGCTCATGAGGTCACCTTGCTCACTGGTTTCGATGTCCACATCTTGCAGCTCCAATAGCGCGCCTTGTTGGGCGGCCCTGGCTCGCTGCAGTTGTGGCGGTCCCTGAATGCTTTGCGCTTCTTTGGGTTGTCCCGCTTGATTTCAAGGTCAGGGTCGCCGAACCGCACCGTGTAGCTCTTGCCCTTGTACGTACCCTTCACCACGAACTTCTTGCGCCCATAGCCAGGCTCGCCCTTCCTGATTCTGCGAGGGCCGGGCATCAGCTTGCATCCTTCAGGGCATCGAGGCGCCCATACAGGCCGCCTACCTTTCGCTCAATGCGGTCTTGCTGCTCTTGCGCCTGCCGAATTGTGGTGAGCCAAGCCTCTCGGTCTTTGGCATGCTCCTCAATCAACCGGTCAACCTGTGCCAGGTGGCTGTCTACCCATCGTGTAGTGCTCGGCACAATCACATTGGAAAAGAATCTCCACGTACCCAGCCCCATGCCCAGCAGGAGTATCAGCGAGCTCGTAGGGCCTGTGGCCAAAGTGAGCAGGGTGTTGTCATCCATCAGCCTTCCTCTGCTGCTGCTTTCATGCCCTCGAGCACTGCCCGAGCGATGACCCGTGAATCAGTGGCGCTGGGGCTGTACTGGTTGGTAGGGTCGAAAGCAGCCTCCCAGGCCGGTACCTGGTCGAGTGGGATGATGACAGGCACCACAAAGGCCAGGGTATCGACGCTTGAACCGTCTGTGTCCTGGGTGGCCAGCTGCTCAAAGATGACCTGAGACTGATCGATATTAACTGTGGGCATGCTCAGATTCCTGTGTAGCTGGTGGCAACGAATGAAGCCTTGAAAATGGCTTCATCACCTGCTGCCATGCCTGTGGTGTTGGAACTACTCCCAAGCGCTACCATGACGTACAGATTCGCCCCGTTTCCGCCAATGGCATTAGCTGCGCTGTTGCGTGCACCGGTAGCTAAGCACACATCATTACTTCGCAGGTTCAAAAAGCTGGGTGTGCCAAGGCTCTCGAACCCGCGCAAGGATGCCATAATCTGACGCTGGTTCAGGGCATTGCTTGTCAAATTGACTGCTGAGCGAGCCCAGGCACCCATCTGGATGGTACTGCCGCCACTGTTAATTTGCCAGCCTGCCCCTGCACCATTGATGGTGTTGGTGACAGTGGCGGTGGGGTCGAAAGAAGTGCCGATGACATGCCGCTGGTTGAAATCACTGGCTGCGCTGTTGTCTGGCTCGACGCGAGTAACAAACACAATCGGCATCGCGCTCGTAGCCTGCTGCCCTGAAATGCTCAGCAGCTTGTACCACCTTGGGCCTCTGAAGTTGGTGCCGCTTGCAATGTTGTAGTTGCTGGAACCTGCCGTCAAGTTGAACGTGACCGTATTCTGCCCGCTGGCAAAGCTGACCGTATCTACCAGGCCATCAGGGTCCTCAAGGGTCCAGGTGCCATCTGTGAGGTCAATCTCGTCAAGTGCGATGTCTTGCAGGCCGGTCGAGACCACACGCTCAGTGAATGCCACAGTAGTGGTCAGGTCGTCTTTGGTGGCTGTGACCTTGACCTGCACAGATTCACCATCTGCCCCACCTGCAGGGGCTGTCCATGATGGAGTAGTGCCTGTACTGCCC